>Ga0157376_10000038_pt1 | contig 134733 bp, 126 predicted proteins | sample M45metaG_FD_121801 | JGI IMG/M metagenome (GOLD analysis project Ga0157376, IMG submission 121801) | Miscanthus rhizosphere microbial communities from Kellogg Biological Station, Michigan, USA - M4-5 metaG | ecosystem: Host-associated > Plants > Roots > Rhizosphere > Soil | place: USA...
GCGAGCCAATCAATTTCGCTATTTCATGCGAGTGCTGGAACTCCGCGCAGTCCACCTTGATGACCGCCCGCGGATCGCCAAACAGAATCTCCGCCCCGGCCTCCACAATGCGCGTCTTACCCGCTCCGGTCGGCCCCAAAAACAGCAAATTCCCTACCGGCCGGCCCGGCGAATTCAACCCCGCGCAAAATACCTGGTACAAATCCACCAGCGCCTGCACACCCTCTTCCTGCCCTACGATCTTCGACCGCAGCGCCGTCTGGAATTCCATGGTATCCGTACTGCGTTTGTCTGGATCCAGCGGAAGCATCCGTGTGCTGCTCATGACCGCCTCCTCGCGTCGCGCCCCTGCAACGACGCAATCCCCAAACGCCCGCGTCCCGGCCTGAATTGTTCCAATTTGACCTGGATCGTGGAGTACAGGAGCTGCAATTGTACGAGCAACTCCTTGGCCACTGCGGGCGATTCGGAAATTTGGAGCACCGGCGGAAACAGATCCGCCAGATCAAGATGCAGTGCTCGAAGATTTGCGATGAGTTTTTGCACTTCCGGCGACTGCGGATCAGCCAGGTTGATCTGCCGGCTCAATTGTTCGCGCAAGGCGCGCCAATTCAATTCCACGAAAGGATGTTTTCTTGACACTTCCCGGACGATAGTGTCGGTAATCTTGGCGCGATCTCCCAACCGGGCCAGGTGCAGTTGCCGCACTTTTCCGTCGCGGCGCACATTGTGCACCAGGTAGTAGGCGTTCCCTTTGCGGCGAACAAAAGCCATAACCCACCTTCTAATTACCGCTTCTCCTTGAGCCACCCAGAAGCTCGCAACTCCAAAATAAGACTAGCCTGTATGGCGCCGTAGTGTATTTAGCTTCCACTACGCCGTCAATCAATTAGATGCCCTAGGTGTTCAAAAAGTGTCCTAAAAGTGATCTTCAGCAACTTAACGTCTTTTCCCCGCGCTTTCTCATCAGTTTTTCCGCTGCGTTTCATTTGTTTCCTCAATGACCTTCATGCTTTTCCGTCCACGAAAGCCTTGCGAATTCCGCGTTCTCCTCATCTAACACGCTTCCCGCCATTTCCACTCTTGCGTCACTGCTGCCACACCTCCTAGCATCGTGGACGCGCGATTTGGCGCATTTCGGCTGGACTGAGGTAACGGGCAAGATGTCCTGGGCTCCGGTATACAAGTTCGTAAAACTAATTCCCCGCGGCCGGGTTATCACCTACGGAGGGCTTGCCAAGGCTCTGAGTCTCCGCGGAGGAGCGCGCAGCGCCGGCCGAGCGATGGCCGCAAGCCCTTCCGGAAAAGGCATTCCCTGGCATCGCGTAGTGGGCTCCGGCGGCAAACTGTTGATTCGTGAGCCGTATGCCAGCTTGCAGCGCAAACTACTGGAAAGCGAAGGCGTCGAAATGACGGAACGCCGCGTAAACCTGAAACTGCACGCGTGGGCGCCCGCGAAGAAAGCATCGGCCCCGAAATCACCATCCCCAATACGCGCTTCCCGAAAGCGCTGATTTTCCTTTTCAATTACCGGCATCTCAGCCGAAGCGGCGGTGCGTTGCCCAATATTCGGGCCACGGTATCTTCAGATTTCTGCAGACCAGAATATCGGGGTGGTCACGAGATTCCTCGTTCTCCACATTCATGGCGTTGGTGTTTTTCGCCGCAACTGCGCAGCTGGCGAAAAGCTGTTCCGCCTCATCCACGTCGAAGCCGACGACGATTACGGTTTGCGGCTGGCGCGCGTCAAAGGTCCGATACCAAAAAGAATTGGTGAGTGTCATTGCCGGGGGAAGGCCAAGCGCAGGTCCGTACAAATTCAGAGCGCCGCCTTCGCCGTAGTTTCCGGTGAGGATTCCGGCACGCGAGCGTTCCTCTGCCGAAAGCCCACCGTAAACTCGCGCAACGGTGTGCGCCAAATCGGGCCAGCCAATTTCTTCGCGAAATTGGTCGTGCATCTTGCTGCTAACCTTCCAAATGGCTGAGCCAAACGGAGCGACCGGCGTGACCAGAAGAATGAACAAGAGGCCGCCGACAGCGATCGCGGACCACTGCGCCGCATAGAGGAAGCGCGACGGCAGGGCGCGCAGACCTGCTGCCCAACTTGCGAAGCGGACACTCCCCGCAGCCAGAAGCATCGGATAGAGCGGCGCGGTGTAATAGGAACGCGCGCCAAACAGCGCGAAGAGGGCAAAGCTCACTACGAACACCCTGCCGAGCGCCCGATAGCGCTGCGCTTCCCGGTTGGCGAAGTAAGACCACAAGCCCAGCAGCGCCAGCGGTGCGGTCACTAGGTTCACGCAGATCTGCAGCTGTTCGCGGTAGAAACCTGAGTACCGGCCTTGCCGCGAATCGCGGCCGTGCAGGTAGGACAAAAATTCCAGAGAAACAAAATGATGGCGCGCCTGCCAGATCACGTTCGGCAAGAAAACCACAACGGAAGCCGCTACGCCGAGCCACAGCCACTTACTAAGGAGTTGTTTGCGCAGCGGTGTGAGCAGAACGGCTCCGACCATGCCCAGCGCGAGAATCCCGATGGTGTAGCGCGTCTCCATCCCCAAACCAAGGACCGCGCCGATCGGCACCCACCACCGCGGGTCATCGGACTTTATAAGCCGCACCAGGAAATAGGTGGCCGTCACTCCCCACAAATAGTCGAACGCGACATACTGCAAGACCGCGCCTTGAACCAGCGAAATTGGGGCGATGCCCGCTGCCACCGCGGCCAGCACCTGAACATGACGTTTGCCGCCGAATTCCTTGGCCATCAGTCCGGCTAATACCATGACGGCGCTTACGGCAATGGCAGCGAACAGCCGGAAGCCGATCAGCGATGCGCCGAACAGTGCGAGCGCAAGCCGGCCGAGCAAGGGCGTGATGGGCGGATAGGCGACAAAGCCCCAATCGAGGTGACGCGCGTCGTCCAGAGTCTGAAGTTCGTCGCGGTGAAAGCCGTACTGGCCGTTGGTCAGGACGTGAAAAAGCACCCGGGCCGCAGCCAGCAGGAGCAAGACACCTAGATCCGACCGAAACAAGTCCGCCAACCGTTTGTTCAAGAGCGCCTCCACGGGGGCTAAAGTCTACCGAACTTTGTAAGATCGGCGACTCCTGAAATTTTCCGGACCGGTTTTGCGTAGTTAGAGTGGACGGTCGCCCGACCAAAACTCTCACGCGGGAGCGCAGACCCGCCGTTTCCTGTAAACTTTTGTTGCTCCTATGACCAACTCTGTCTTGCAGGTGGAAAATCTAACCAAGCGTTACGGCGACGTGCAGGCGGTGCGCGGCATCAGCTTTCAAGTGGCAGAAGGCGAAGTGTTCGGGCTGCTAGGTCCAAACGGCGCCGGAAAAACCAGCACCATTGAAATACTGGAAGGGCTGCGCGATGCGGATGGCGGCATGATTTCCGTCTGCGGCTACGATCCGCGCTCGCAAGGCGACGAGCTAAAGCACGAGATTGGTGCGGCGCTACAGTCCACGGCGCTGCCGGACAAGTTGCGGGTAATCGAAGCACTGCGGCTGTTCGCGGGCTTCTACAAAAGACGCAAGAATCCGGAAGATCTTCTGAAACGATTCGGACTGGAGGAAAAACGCAACGCGTTTTACAGCCAGCTTTCCGGCGGACAGAAGCAGAGGCTGGCGTTGGCGATTGCGCTCATCAACGATCCGAAAGTGGTTTTTCTGGACGAGCCGACGGCCGGGCTGGACCCGCAAGTGCGCCGGGAAATTTACGATGTGATCGAAGAACTGCGGCGCGACAAGAAAACCATTGTGCTGACGACGCACTACATCGAAGAAGCCGAGCGGCTCTGCGACCGCGTGGCGATCGTGGATCATGGACAGATCATCGCGCAGGGCACGCCACGCGAACTGAAGCAAGCTTCGGTGGACAAAACGCGGATTGAGGTGCGACTGGCGCGCGAAGAATCGGAAGAAACATTGCGAACGCTCGAAGGCGTAACGGATTGCCGCGCGCTGAACGGCAACTACGTGCTGCATTGCCAGCGGCCGCCACAGGCGATTGTGGCGCTGGTGAAGCATCTGGAAGCCGGCAGCAACGAACTGGTGAGCCTGGAAATTGCCACGCCCTCGCTGGAAGACGTGTTCATCGAACTTACCGGAAGGAGGCTGCGCGATTGACGAACCTGATTACATTGACGCGGATGCGTGTGCGGCTGGCGCTGCGCAACAAAATGTTTTTCTTTTTCAGCATTATCATGCCGCTGGGATTTTTCTTTCTGTATTCGGGCGTGTTCGCAAAAGGCGAGCCGATGGTCGTGGCCTATCTGTTGGGGCCGGTGCTGGCGCTAAACGTGATGGGCAGCTTCTGGGGACTGAGCGCGACGCTGGTAACGTTCCGCGAACAAGGCATCCTCAGGCGCTTTCACGTAACACCGGCAACCGCCACGGACATGCTGGTGTCCAGCATTCTGGCCAACTATGCACTGACACTTCCGACGGTCATAACGGAACTGCTCCTGGCAAAATTCATGTTCCATGTGCCCAACTTGGGCGATTGGGCTTCCATTTTCCTGCTGGTTTCTATTGGCACGATTTCCTTCGGTTCGCTGGGCCTGGTCATCGCCAGCGTGACCAACACCATGCAGGAAACACAGGTGCTCAACCAGTTGCTGTGGCTGCCGCTGATTTTTCTCTCCGGCGCGACGATCCCCTTCACGTCTTTGTCCAAGACGGTTCAGCACATCGCATTGTTTCTTCCCGCGACCTATCTGGTGCACGGGCTGAAAAACGCGATCATCAATGCCTTTGGTCCGGATAAGATCTTGCTGCCGTTGGTTTCGCTTACCGTGTGGTTTGTTTTGACGCTCTTTCTGTCATCGCAGCTCTTTCGTTGGGAGCCGGAGGCCAAAATTGGCCGCCGTGCCAAGCTGTACGTCGCGGCGACGGCGATCCCTTTTCTTTTACTGGGGGTTTGGGAGGCGCGTTACGGCCGGGTGATCGCAGAAGAGCAGGTGACCATGCAGCGGGTGGAAGATTCGGACAAATCCGAAAAGCCGCGCAGACCAAGAAACCAACAACAGAGCACCGATCCAACCAAGCTGGACGACGAAAAACCGCAGAATTAGAGGCTCTAGAGTATCTAGAGTCGCAGTGCGCCAAATTGGTTCTGGCGCTGCGGTGTTTTCACGGCACATTAAATTGACGCTGCCGAGTGCGTACCGTATTCTGCGAACAGTGTGGATTCGAGCCTAAGGGAGCTTTTATGCCGGTTCAGAAGACAGAGAAAATCTGGCACAACGGAAAGTTCATCAAGTGGGATGACGCGAATATCCACGTTCTATCGCACGTGGTGAGCTACGGCTCCGCGGTATTTGAGGGCATCCGTTGTTATGACACCAAGCAGGGACCGGCGATTTTCCGGTTGCGCGAACACATGCAGCGGCTGCTCAACTCCGCCAAGATTTACCGAATGGAGCTTCCCTTTTCCGTGGACGAATTCGGCAGCGTCGCTTGCGAACTGGTGCGCGAGAATAAATTGAACTCCTGCTACGTCAAGCCGGTGGTACTGCGCGGCTACGGCGAAGTGGGCGTGAATCCACTAAATTCGCCTATCGAGTGCTACATGGCGTGCTGGTCGTGGGGCGCATATCTTGGCCCCGAAGCTCTGACCAAGGGCGTGGACGTCGGCGTCAGCTCCTGGACGCGCATCGCGCCAAATACGCTGCCCGCGATGTCCAAGGCCGCTGCCAACTACATGAACTCACAGCTGATTCGCATGGAAGCCACCTTCAACGGCTATGCGGAAGGGATCGCGCTCGATTCCGATGGGCATGTGAGCGAAGGCTCCGGTATGAACGTATTCCTTGCCCACGATGGAGTGCTGTACACGCCGCCCTTAGCGACCAGCATTCTGCCCGGTATCACACGCGACACCGTAGTGAAAATGGCCGAGGATATGGGCATCACCGTGAAGGAAACCGTCATTCCGCGCGAAATGCTGTACATCGTGGACGAAGTTTTCTTTGTTGGTACGGCGGTAGAGATTACGCCGATTCGCTCCGTGGACCACATCCAGGTCGGCAAGGGCGTTGCAGGACCGATTACCCGCAAGCTGCAGGAAGAATTCTTTGCGATCACTAGCGGCAGCAAGCCCGACCGGCACAACTGGCTGACGCCGGCGAATGCGCCGGTGGCCGCAGCGCGCTAACCATTCAAACGTGGCCCGGCCGCCGTTTTTCTGCCAACTGTCTTGGCAAAACCGTCCCGCCCTCTGACAAGAGCGTCTACCGGCTTGCCGCGCCACGAACGGCGACAAGCGGCCGGGCTCAGCAAATTCGAATCGCTGCTGTTATTCCTTGGCCCATTGGGCCCCACTTCATTCCTGCGTGGCGCTGCTCTTTTGTTAGAATCTGTTTCGTTCTTCGCTCGCTGCCCTGGAGATGCCGGTGTACAACACGCCTCAAAAGCTGGCCGCTGAATTTCTTGGCACGTTCGCCTTCGTGTTTTTTTCCGCAGGAGCGGTTTGCGCGGAACGCTTCGTGCAAGGAGCGGGCGGGGGCGCAATCGGCGTTGCCTTGGTCGCGGGTCTGTCGATCGCGATTTTCTCCACGGCGCTGGGGCCGGTTTCCGGCGCGCAGTTTAATCCCGCGGTCACCATCGGTTTATGGATTACCAAGCGCGTGAACACCATGGAGGCGTTTGGCTACTGGATCGCGCAAATTTTGGGCGGAGTTGCCGCAGCGTTTTTGCTCAAAGCTATCCTGCCGCGCGAAGAGGCCTGGCAACCGGTGCTCGGAGGCACTCCCGATCTGGCGCGCGACTTCACGCGACTGCCGGCGATCGGCCTGGAGGCTCTGATTACCTTTTTTCTGGTGTTCGTCTATTTCGCCACGCGGCCAGACGATGACCTGGAGTCGCGGGCTCGCTCGGGATTTGCAGTAGGGCTCGTCTACACGCTGGGCATTCTGGTTGCCGGCCCATTTACCGGAGCTGCTCTCAATCCCGCGCGAGCGTTCGGTCCGGCACTGGCCAGCACGCACTGGGCCAACCAGGGCGTGTACTGGGTGGGGCCGCTGATCGGCGGTCTGGCAGGCCCCATTTACGACGCGATCTACGGTAAGAAGCAGCCGTAGCGTCCTCAAATCTTCCGTTTTCATCTGTCCAGTGAGCCGCCCGGCTTCCTGTCCCAACGCGCAGGGTAACTAGACGGCTACCCGGCCTGACGACTTGCTTGCTGGCCCGGGATGCGAGTGCTACTTTCGCGGTAGGCCATCACTGCGAAATTTCGGGCGTTTTTACTAGTTAAATAAAAACTGAGAACTGAGAACAGTCCCCCATGGCACTGAGCATTGACGATCTTCTCCGCCGCGCGGTCGAACAGAAGTCGTCCGACTTGCACTTAAAAGTCGGCAACCATCCTTATCTTCGCGTGGACGGCCTGCTCACTCCGCTCAGCGACGTGCCCCGCATCACGCCGGAAGAAATGCTGTCCATGGCATTCAGCATGATGACCAACCGGCAAAAGCAAAAGTTCAAGGAAACCGCCGAGTTGGACATGGCGTACGGTGTCGCGGGCCTGGGCCGCTTCCGTGTGAACGTGTTTCAGCAGCGCGGCAACGTCGGCATGGTGTTGCGCGTGATTCCTACCAAGATTCGCACCGCCGACGAGCTCAACCTTCCGCCGGTCGTCAACAAGATTTGCGAAGAACAACGCGGGCTGGTTCTGGTCACCGGGACAACCGGTTCCGGTAAGTCCACCACGCTGGCCGCGATGATTGACCGCATCAATGCGACGCGCTCCGATCACTTAATCACGATCGAAGACCCCATCGAGTTTTTGCACCGCGACAAGCGTAGTTTCATCAACCAGCGCGAAGTCGAAGTGGACACCGCGAACTTCTCTACGGCGCTGCGTGCCGCTTTGCGTCAGGACCCGGACGTGATTCTGGTCGGCGAAATGCGCGACCTCGAGACCATTTCCACCGCATTGCTCGCCGCTGAAACCGGCCACCTGGTGTTCTCGACGTTGCACACTTTGGACGCCACAGAAACCATTCAGCGCATCATCGCGGTGTTTCCTCCGCCGGAACAGAAACAGATTCGCTTGCAGCTCGCCGCCACTTTGAAAGCGGTGGTCTCGCAGCGCCTGGTGCGCCGCGCCGACGATCAAGGCCGCGTCCCGGCTGTCGAGGTCATGGTCGCTACGGCGTATATCCGCGATTGTATTATCAATGCCGATAAGACTCGACTCATCCACGACGCCATCGCCGCTGGCACGTCGCAGTACGGCATGCAGACCTTCGACCAGTCGCTCTTCGATCTCTACAGCAAGCAGCTCATCACGCTGGACGAAGCCCTGCTGCGCGCTTCCAACGCCGACGAATTCAAGCTGCGCATCCAAGGTGTCCGCTCCGCCGCCGATGCTGCGCGCGAAGAGATGGAACGCCAGATGGCCGACTTCGAGCGCTTCGCCAGAAAATAATCCCTTCGCAAAACACAGAAATTGCCGACCCCGGGAGGCCCCATGACTCCCCATAGCCAGACGTTTACTCGGGCGCGACCGCACTGCCGAAGCGCAGGCCTTGCGGCAACTCGGCCGTTCAGACGAAGCGGCCAAGCTCGAGCCGCGCACACCAACGATCTCCGCCGCGCAAACGAATCCTATTTAACCGCGCGTTTCTGGGGTCCTTTTTGAGGCCAAAACGCTCTATTTAGCCCCGTATCTCTTATGAGTTCAAGTACCTGCGTACCGGTGGATTTTGCACACCTGCTGCGGCACAATCCGTAGTGCCCGGAACGGAGGCCGCCCGCATCGTGCCCGAGCTCGATCAGAAAACGAGGGTGTCCAGTTCTAGTTTCGCAATCACCCTTCTTGAAAAATTCCATGTAAACTCCGCGCACCCGGACTTGCACAAGTGGATCTACGTTCTGTGTGTGCCTTCCGCCGTCATTCTCTTTAACGCACTGCTTTATTACTTCATACACGGCGAAGGCGCCCGATGGCCGGCATTCCGCGATGCTGCATGGGCCGCCGACACCTATGCCGCGCCCTGGCTGTCGCTGATCGCAAACCTGGTCGGCACGGTTCTCTTTGTCATGTTCGTGCGCCACAAAAGAGTCCGCAGTTCCACCAGAATCGCCACTGCCGCTATGCTGAGCGCGGCGTGGCTCTGCACATTGATCGCCTTCCTGGTAGTCGAGTAGTTCGCGCTGCCTCTTTCCTGGTTTCGCCAACTGCTTTGCGTGCCGCGCCAATTTCTTCTATTCTCTGGTGGTTTCTGATTGCGACGGCACGCAAGACGGCCTCGCGCGGAGGTCCCCATGTCCCGCCACTTTCTACCGGAATGTCTCCCCGATCGCCGCACTTTTCTGAAGCTCAGCGCAGCCGTCGCCGCAGGAGCTTCCAGCCTCAGCCTGCTCGCGCCCTCCGCGGAGTCGCAGGAATCGAACTCTTGGATCATTGGCCCGCGCCCCGGCTATGCGCCGCAAATCGGCACACTGGCTTCCATGATGGCGTTCACTCGCATGCAGGTGTTGCAATCCGTAAAAGGCATGTCGGTCGCTGATCTGGATTTCCTGCTGGACGGCAAAGCCAACACCGTCGGTGCGCTGCTGAATCACCTCGCGGCCACCGAAGCGTTCTATCAAGCCAACTCGTTTGACGGGTACAACTGGGAGAAGATGCCTGATGCGGTAAAGCAAAAATGGGAAGTGCCGATGAATCTTGGGGAGCCCGCGCGCAAATCCATCAAGGGCAACAGCCTCGATTATTATCTCGATCTGCTCCACCAGGGCCGCGAAAAGACGCTCGCAGAATTCAAAAAGCGCGACGACAAATGGTTGGCCACCGTAGACCCCGCATTCGGCGGCAACAATTTCGGCAAGTGGTTCCATGTGGCCGAACATGAATCGAATCACAACGGCCAGATCAAATTCCTCAAAAGCCGCCTCCCCGGCGCGAAACCTTCGTCGGAGTGAGTGTCCTGCTAAACTGCATGGTCCTGTGACGCGCCAATTTCTCAGCGCCTGTTCGCTTATCCTAATGACACTGGGCCTTGTTTTTCTGCCCGCCTCTACCGAAAACGTATTCCCCAGTTCTCCAGGGACCTATTGGGTATATCGCGGCACCGTGCGCTGGACTCACGAGGGCAGCAATCAAGTTGGTGAAGCCCCCATCACCTGGCGAACCGAGATTCGGCGTGTCATTCAACACGGGGATGTCCAGGGCATCGTCATAAGCGGTTTTCCGTTTGACTCGGCTTGGTCCGATGACCGGCCCAAACCATCCGATTCACTGTTGCTCGAATCCCAAGGCAAATTTTACAGGATCGCCGATGACCGCTTTCAGCAGGCAGTGCATCGAATCGAACAATCTTCAGATTCACTCGATGGCCTCTTCACAGACGACGATTTGGTACTCGAGTGGCCGCTTCGCAAAGGCCAGAAATACTGCGACGCGGAAGGCCTGACGCGCCTGGACCAGCGCTACTGCTGGATTGTCACTGCTTCCCAGAAAACCCCCTTGTTTGGCGTTGCCGGCGTCGCAAGCAGCGAACGCGAGCAGTTCGTGCTGGAATACTGGACGAATCCGGACAATATCCGATTCACGTTTGTTCCCGCAGTGGGGATCACAAAATATGAATACCATCATCATGGAACCGTTGCCGATACGGAATTGCAACTGGTGGAATTCCATCCATCGGCTGCCAGCCGCAAATAACCCCAGTCATCGCCTCTTTACTTCGTTAGCGAGTTACCTCATCCTCTTTTCGTGTTTTCTCGTTCCCGTCCGCGCCAGCTCGAAACCGAAGAAGAACTCTATGACGTCGCTCTTCGCGCTTTGATGCGCCGTGCGCATTCCGTGCAAGAAATGCAAAAAAAGCTCTCACGCTATACGCGCAACGAACTGCTGGTTCGAGTCGTGATGGCTCGCCTCAAGGAAAACGGCCAGCTGAATGACGCTCGCTACGCCCAGCAGTTCACCCGCAATCGCACACAATCGCGCAAACAGGGTCAGTTCAGAATCGCCCGCGAGCTTCGCGTTCGCGGTGTTTCCGACGCCGATATTAATTCCGCGCTGGATGCTTCCGCCGCCGAGACCGACCCGGCCGCGCTCGTCCGCCAACGCATTGAACGCAAACTCAAGTCAAACCGGGGTGAAATCGACGAAAGGAAAGTTGCCTCCCTCTACGGTTCCCTGCTTCGCGCCGGCTTCCCTTCCGATCTCGTCCGCAGCGAACTCAAGCGGCTCACGCACGAGGAAGTCCCCGAAAGCGACCCTGGGGAAGAATAGTCCTGCTGCCACGTTTCTTTTCTGGACGCCCGCCAGCCATTTCCGATTTCGCCAGGGCGCCGTCTGTGACGGGCCAGAGAATGCTCCTCTTTGCTTTTTTCCGGCGTAGCACCGACTTCAATCGGTGCGTGGTTTAAGCGTCACCCGGACGGAGAGCTCGCCCACGCTCGCCGGCGCTCGCTACTTCCTTCCGCGGTCTGCAATAATAGATGGCTCTAAGTCAGTTCCGGTGAGGTCCGTGTGACGGTAGAAGGCACAAAGTCGAGGTACTGCCCGGTGGGGGCATCATGAAATGGTCGGGGAACGAGGTCCGCGAGACCTTTCTCAAATTCTTTGTGTCCAAGGGCCACCGCCGCGTGCGCAGCAGCTCGCTCGTCCCCCACGGCGATCCCACGCTGCTCTTCACCAATGCCGGGATGAACCAGTTTAAGGATGTCTTCCTTGGTCTCGAGAAGCGCGACTACACGCGCGCGACCACTGCGCAGAAATGCGTGCGCGCTGGCGGCAAGCACAACGACTTGGAAAACGTAGGTTTCACCAAGCGCCATCACACCTTTTTTGAAATGCTCGGCAATTTTTCCTTCGGCGACTATTTCAAGAAAGAGGCCATCGCCTATGCCTGGGAGCTGGTCACCTCGCCGGAGTGGTACGGCATCCCGAAAGACAAACTCTACGTCACGGTGTTTGGCGGAGCCGAAGTCGCTCCCGGCAACACGCTGGGTGTGGATGAGGAAGCGCGCGGCTTCTGGCTGGCGCAAAGGGTTCCCGCGGACCGCATCGTTCCAATTCCCGGGCTGAAAGACAATTTCTGGGCCATGGGCGATACCGGTCCCTGCGGACCGTGCAGCGAAATTCATTACGACATGGGACCCGCGGCGTCAGAGCAGGGCCACACCGATTGCCAGTTTCCCTGCGATTGCGGTCGCTACGTCGAAATTTGGAATCTCGTCTTCATGCAGTTCAACCGCGACGCCAGCGGCACGCTCACTCCCTTGCCGAAACCTTGCGTGGACACCGGCATGGGCCTCGAACGCGTCGCCGCCGTCCTGCAGCGCGTCGTCTCCAACTACGACACCGACCTATTTGTCCCTCTCACGAAGCGCGCCGCAGAATTGTGCGGCGTGGACTTCGACCGCGAGGAAAAGCTCGAAGAAGGCAAAGGCGGTGCCGCTTCCCTGCGGGTCATTGCCGACCATGCCCGCGCTACGACATTTCTGATGACCGACGGTGTTCTTCCCTCGAACGACGGCCGCGGGTACGTGCTCCGCAAGATCATTCGCCGCGCGATTCGCCACGGCCGGCTCCTGGGGGCGAACAAGCCGTTCCTTTCCGATTCCGTTCAAACAGTTCGCGAGCTGATGGCCCAGGCATACCCGGAATTAGCGGAACCTACTGCTGCTCGGGTGCCGGAAATCGTACTGTCCGAGGAGAAGCGCTTCGGTGCAACCCTGGATACCGGACTAATAAAACTCATGGACGAACTACGTCCACTGATTCAGCTGAGAGCGCAGTACGACGAGGTAAGCAAGCAGATCGAATCAACGCCAGAAGTGTCGCAGAACCTTGACCTGACGCAAACGCGCTCTGACCTTGCGCGCAGCATGACCTATTCCGGTGAATCGGCCTTCAAATTGTTCGACACATACGGCCTACCGAGGGACTTTGTAGAAGACGTGTGTCGCGATGCGGGTATTCCCGTGCGTTGGGAGGAGTTTGATCGCGCCATGCAAGAACAGCGGACCAAGGCGCGGGCGTCGTGGAAAGGGACCCACAAGGACGCCGCGAATCCGGCTTACGCCAAAATTGCGGAAACCTACAAGACGGAGCCGGGCTTTTACTATGGCACGCACGCGAAAGACTGCCGCATTGAAGCGATCATCACAAAATCCGGTGCCGTCAATGAGCTGAAAGCTGGCGAGTCTGGAGAAGTCGTGCTCGACCGCACAGCGATTTATGCCGAATCGGGCGGACAGATCGCCGATACCGGCGTGTTCTACGACGGTTCAGAATCGCAACAACTCGCAGAAGTCAGCGGCGCCTACTATCCCGTCGCGGGACTGGTCGCGCATCGCGCCACGGCAAAAGAAACCTTGCACGTCGGCGATCGCGTGACGGTGATCGCCGATGCCGAACGCCGCGCGCGCGTGATGCGTAATCACACCGGTACGCACTTGGTCCACGCCGCGCTGCGTAACATTCTGGGCACCCATGTGAAGCAGGCGGGTTCACTCAACGCTTCCGACCGACTGCGCTTCGACTTTTCACACTTCGCTCCCGTGGACGAGGAAGAATTGCGCGACATCGAGCAACAGGCGAACGACGAAATCCGCCTCAACACCGAAATCGAGACCAACGTCACCTCGCTCGATGACGCGCTGGCTTCGGGCGCGCTGGCCTTCTTCGGCGATAAGTATCCCGAGCACAACGTCCGCGTGGTCACCATTCCCGATTCGCGTGCTCCGCGCGGCTTCTACTCCAAAGAGCTGTGCGGCGGCACGCACGTCAAGCGCATCGGCGACATCGGCGTGCTGAAAATCGTCAGCGAAGAATCCGTCGCCGCCGGCGTTCGCCGCGTCGAGGCCATTACCGGCCTTGGCGCGCTGGAACATTACCAGCATCAGGCCAGGGTCCTGGCTTCCGTCGCAAGGCAGCTCAACGTCGGGGAAGACGCCGTCCTGGCACAGGTCGAAAAGCTGACGCAAACCGCCCGCGGGCTTGAAAAGCAATTGACCGATCAGCGCCGCAAAGGAGCCTTGCACCAGCTGGACGAGCTGGCCGCGAAGGCCCACACCATCAAGGGAACCAAAGTGGTGGTTAGTTTGGTGGAAAACGTGGACCGGGAAGCCCTCCGGCAGCTGGTCGACAGTCTCCGCCAGAAGCTCGGAAGCGGGATCGTGGTGCTCGGTCAGGCCGACGACGGTAAAGTGGCCCTGATCGCGGGGGTAACCAAGGATCTTACCGCTAAGGTCCATGCCGGCAAGGTGATACAGACACTGGCCAAACAGGTCGGTGGAAAAGGCGGCGGCAGACCTGACCTTGCGGAGGGTGGCGGAGACGACACAAAAGCCCTAAATAGTACCCTTGGGGGAGTGCCTGCCCTGCTGGAGCCCTTGCTATGATTTGGCTGCGCCAGAGACGTGTCTATCGGGAGACAGTTTTCCCGGCAGGCTCGATTTCTCTAAACGAACGGCTCCGTTCTCGTCGAGGTCGCTCGTTGCACGACAACCGCAGAGACATTGCAGTACCGTGCCTTCCCCAAAGGCCAGCCGCGCAAAAGCGGTCGCTGACAAAGCAATGGGCACACGAAGCTCCAACCCGGTCCTCGTCGCTACGGCGATCCTCGCCTCTAGCGGAGTGTTTTTCGCAGCCTCCACACAGGCGCAAATCGCCAAAGTCTCCAATAACGATGGCCGGATGTTTTTCGTCAACGCGGACCCGCCCACTGCTTTAAAATTCGCGTCACGTAAGCCTCGCGCGATTTTCCTGCCCGCCGAGGTTTCTTTCACCGGCGGCAAGCGCCCCGCGATGGACTTAAACCGCGACGGAGCGGAAAAGCTGGTACGCGAAGCGGCGGAACGTCACAACGTGGACCCGGCTTTGATCCGCGCCGTGATTGAGACGGAATCCAACTGGAACGCCGGAGCGATTTCCCGCAAGGGAGCGGTCGGCTTGATGCAGCTGATTCCCACGACCGCGCAGCGCTTTGGGGTCAATGATCTGTACAGCCCGCAACAGAACGTCGATGCCGGTGTTCGATATCTGAAGACGTTGCTGGAACGCTACAATGGCAATCTGGAACTGGCCCTTGCGGCGTACAATGCAGGAGAGGGGGCTGTGGATCGTGCTCACGGCATCCCCAGGTTCCGTGAAACACGGGATTACGTGCAGCGGGTGCAGAGTGCATACTTTCGGCCGGGATCGGGACGTCTGGATGGCGCGTTCATCAATCCTCACGCAATCCGCAAGACCAGCGACCCTGCAGGCCGAACGATTTTCACGAACGACTGAGCCCCGCACAGATTATTGTGCGTCGTCTTCCGAAAGACCGCGGTTAAGATCGTTAGAGCAATGGGTTGGGGGATGAAGTCCGGGATTCACGTTGGAAATTTGCGATGCGATTTTTCAAATGCTCCCCGTGTGCTTGCGGGCATTTTTTTCAACAGGGGCTTCGCCCGCGTTTCGCCGGTTTTTGCTGTAAGCGTTCTGAGCTGCAGTTTTTTGGCCTCCCTGCCCTGCGCGACTCTTGCTTCCGAGCATTCCGCGAATTCGGCCCGAAACGCCGCGGCGGATCCGGCGGCGGAAGAGCGGCGACAGGCGGCCAGTTCGCAATTCGCGCACGCCGAAGAACAACGCGAGGCGCTGAACAACAAACCGCCAGAAAAACGCACCCTGAACGAATACAAGCAAGTGGTGGGCAGCTACCGCCGCGTGTATCTGATCACTCCGCACGCCAGCGAAGTTCCTGACGCGCTGCTGGCGGTGGCGGAACTATACACGGAAATGGGCGACCGGTTCGGGCGCGCATATTACCAGTCGGCGGTGGACTCTTACCAGTTTTTGATGCGCGAGTATCCGGCCAGCCGCTATTTGCAGGATGCCTACCTGCGTTCAGCCAAGCTGCAGAAAGATCAGCTGGGCGACACGGCGGGCGCGACCAAGACCTACGATGCGTTTTTGAAGAAGTTTCCGCACTCCAGGCAGCGCCGCGAAGCGCAGGAAGCGCGCGCGGAATTGGCGTTGCTGCAGCGTTCCGCTCCGGCGGATGCAAGCAAGAGCGCGGTGGCCAAGAGCGCCGACACGGATCCAGCAAGACTCGGCCCGCAAACGTCCGCGGTCGCACACGGCGCAGCCAGGGATACGGCGCGGGATGCGCAGAAAGAGGAGCGCGCCGGCAGCAAACTTGCCGTGGCAGACCAAGATCAAGACGCGGAAAATGATGCGGAAGCGCAACCTGTAAACGGCAAGGTTGCGCAAGTCCGGAAGATCAGCGCGAAATCGACGGCAGATTCAACGCGAGTCATCATCGATCTTGAAGGCAGTGTGGAGTATGTCTCCGGACGAATTGCGAATCCCGACCGGATTTACTTCGATTTGCACGCGGCGAAGCTGGCGCAGCCGCTGTTGCACAAGAAAATGGAAGGCGATGGCCCGCTGGTGTCGGCAATCCGCACCGCGCAAAGCGCCGATGGCGTGGTTCGCGTCGTACTGGATGTAAACGGCGTGAAGGACTACACCGCTTCCCTGCTGAACAACTCCAGAAAAGATGGGCCCACGCAGCTGGTGATCGATTTATACGCCGACGCGAAGGCCATGCAGACGCAGACGGCGCAAGCGAACGCTCCGGCCAATGATGCGGCGTCCAGCTTGGCGAACCGTCCAGCCAAGAACGCAACTCCGGACAAACCGCAGCGCGCCGCCACTAAATCCGCGAAAGCTGATTCGGTCGAAGCTCCGGGCACGACGGCAATTCCAGAACCGAAACGCACTCTCGCTTCGGCGAAGGGCGGAAAGAAACCTGATCTAGTGCAGCCTGCGTCTGCGCCACAGCCTACTCGCGATGGACAATCCACGCTGACGCGCGCGCTGGGATTGAAGATCGGCCGCATCGTGATTGACGCGGGCCATGGCGGCCACGACACCGGAACCATCGGTCCGACCGGATTGATGGAAAAAGACTTGTGCTTGGACGTGGCGTTGCGCTTGGGAAAAATCGTCCAGCAGCGGCTGCCCAGCGCCGACGTGGTCTTCACACGTTCGGATGATACGTTCATCCCGCTCGAAGAGCGTACCCATATCGCCAACGAAGCCAAGGCCGACATGTTCATTTCCATTCATGCGAACTCCAGCCAGGATTCCGGCGCGCGCGGGATCGAAACGTATTATTTGAACTTGAAAGGTTCGCCGGAAGCGATGGAAGTTGCGGCGCGCGAAAATGCCACTTCCGATCAGGGCATTCACGAACTGGAAGATTTAGTGAAGCAGATTGCGCGCACGGAAAAAATCGACGAATCGCGCGAGTTCGCCGAAGACGTACAGGATTCTCTGTCGAAGCGCGTGCAAAAGACGGCCAAGGTCGTGAAAAATCGCGGCGTGCGGAAGGCTCCGTTTGTGGTGCTGATTGGCGCGGATATGCCCTCGATCCTTACCGAGATATCGTTCCTCAGCAATCCTGCCGATGAAAAGCTCTTGAAGCAACCGGAGCACCGCCAACGCGTCGCCGAAGGCATCTTCCAAGGCATTGCCGGCTACCTGCAAAGCCTGAACAGCATGACGGTGAACCAAAGCAATTCGCCCGTTCCGCGCAGAACCACCACCTCGGCCTCGTCGGGTGTGGAAGCTTCTCGCAACCGAAACTAGCCTTCTGGTGTCTAATAGACCAAGGCGATGAAAGCCACCTTTCGCATTTTGTGTTTTCCCACGTTCGCCGCGATTTCCTTCTTCGCGCACCTCCCAGCCTTTGCCCAGCAGCCGGTTCTCCCCGCCAAGTTCGGCCCTTGGACTGCGTCGCCGACCGCTCCCGCCGCCACCTCCCTCTCACAACCGCTACGACAGGAGCTCGGAGCGCAGCCGGGTGAGGCAGCCGACTATTCGAACGGCAACAAGACAGTCCACGCAGTGCTGGAAAGATTCAAAGACCCGAGCACGGCCTATTCGGCGTACACCGGCCAGCTGCAAGTTGGCATGCAGCCGACCGATGTGCGGCCTTATTCCGCGGTAACGGGCGATCAGATGATTTTGCTGATCGGGAATTTCTTGCTGCGTGTAGATCAGGTGAGGAGCGTCTCAGCGGCGGATCTGCGGACCCTGGCGCTGGCCGTCCAAGGGCACGCCGACCCTGCGCCGCTGCCGCCGATTCGCAATTACTTGCCGGAAGAACGGCTGATCCAGGGTACGCAGCGTTATGCACTGGGCCCGGCAGCATTTCAGCGTGCGCTAGGCGATTTGGATCAAGCTAAGTTCGCTCCACTGACGCAAGACCTGGGCTTTTCAAGCGGGGCCGAAGCAATGCTGGCGAGCTATCTGATTTCCCCCGGCAAGCGGCAGAGTCTCTTATTGGTGGAATACCCAACACCGCAACTGGCGGAACAACATTTGCGCCATATCCAACCGGCGCTGAGCGCGAACCCCGCATTGTCGGGCACTACGGTAGAACGCAAAGCCTCGCTACTCTCGCTGGTGCTCTCTCCCGCCAATGATCGCGTGGCGACACAGCTGCGCAACGAGATCAACTATGAAACGCAAGTTACCTGGAACGAGCCGTCGCACACGCTGACCGATCCGCCCTGGTTGCTGGTGGTCAAGAATCTGTTCATTGGCACGTTTGCGTTTTGCGGACTGGCTATCGCGCTGGGCATCGCTTTTGGCGGCGTGCGCGTGATTACCAAGCGGCTGCTACCCGGCAAAGTCTTCGACCGCCCGGAAGACATGGAAGTGCTGCAACTGGGCTTGTCCGGAAAACGCATCGATCCCCGCGATTTCTACTAGCGCGGCGCACCGTTTCCCGTCCTGCCAAATATGGTCTGACGCCCTCCCTGGCCTCGGTGACGTCAGCAGGCAAAACTCGAGAAAATTCGAAAGCCAAGAGCAGGTGTGTCGATTCTGGAGACCTTCGCACGTCTTACTGATGGCGGGTGAAATCAGACGTTCGCCTGTGGGGAAGACGCCGGGATGTCGCAGGTTGGGCGAAAACTGACCCTTCGGACGCGGGAGCGGGGCGTAAGGTCATGTAACCGTTGAATTTGTACGGCGTCTAACCAAGGGACCGTGAGCGGCGCATCATGGCAATGGTTTGCCGCCTGCCGCTGATGTCGTAACATTCTTGTACTATTTGAGGTAATGAGGACGGAGAACCCGGGCAGCATGCTAGTTCCATACCCAGACGCAACGATAGAGTTCCTCACAGGGCGGTCGCGCCTTGGCCGAAGAGCTTGGCCATTCGGTTTTACTGCCGTGGCCGCGATTTTGCTGATCGCCTGCGGGCAAAAGACGCCGACCAACAATCAGGCGGGCGGCGCGATGCCCGTCCAGGTGCAGCCCGTCAAGGCGGTCACCATTCCGGACACCGCGGAATACCTGTCCGTACTGAAGTCCCGGCATTCGGCGAACATCAATCCGCAGGTGGAAGGCCAGATCGTGCGGATTTTTGTGAAGTCGGGAGACCTCGTCAAAGCGGGCCAGGCGCTGCTGCAAATCGATCCGTTGAAGCAGGAAGCCACGGTGAGCAGCCAGGAAGCCTCGCGGGCTGCGCAGGAAGCGACCGTGGCGCTGGCGAAAATCTCGTTCGAGCGCTCGAAGCGGCTCTTCGAAGCGGGCGTTATCAGCAAAGCGGAATTCGACGCGGCGCAGTCGAACTACGACTCATCTGTCGCGCAATTGAAAGCATTGGAAGAGCAGGTCCGCACGCAGCGCGCGGAGTTGAAATATTATTCGGTCTCCGCGCCGATGGACGGCACCATCGGCGACATCCCGGTACGCATGGGCGACCGGGTAGCGGTGACCACGCTGTTAACGACGGTTGACGAACCGGGCGCGCTCGAGGCCTACATATACGTGCCGGTGGACCGCTCGCGTGCACTTCGGCTCGGACTGCCTGTGAAGCTGCTGGATCCGAGCGGGGCCCTGCTGGCCAATACCACGATTACTTTTATTTCGCCGCAGGTGGATCCGGAGACCCAGACCGTGCTAGCCAAAGCGGCCGCGCCGAATTCGCAAAGCAAGCTGCGCGTGTCCCAACAAGTGCGCGCGCAAGTCACCTGGGGCCAACGCGAAGGCGCGACGATTCCCTTCCTCAGCATCAACCGCATCAACGGTCAGTTCTTTGCCTTCGTTTCGGCGAATGAAGGTAAGGGCACGGTAGCCAGGCAGAAACTGGTGAAGATCGGCGACAACGTCGGAAACGACGTGGAAGTGCTGGACGGCATTAAGGCCGGCGATCACTTGATTGTGTCAGGCACACAATTTTTGCAGGACGGCATGCCGGTGACGGAGCAGTCTACTCCAGCTTCGAACGCGCAAGCCGCGCAGGATCATTCGAAAGAGCAGTCCAACTAGGCTACGGACAACAACCCTGAGCCCAATGCGCTACAAATTTATTGTGACGGAGCCTCTCAGTGTTCGTTGATTTCTTCATCAAGCGGCCGGTATTCGCCACGGTTTGCGCCATGGTCATCGTGCTGGCCGGCGCGATTTCGATTCCGACGCTTCCCATAGCGGAGCTACCGGACCTAGCCCCACCGCAAGTGATTGTTACGAGCACCTACATCGGCGCGAACGCACAAGCGGTGGAGTCCGCGGTAACGATTCCGTTGGAGCAGGCCATCAATGGCGTGGAAGGAATGAAATACATCACTTCTTCCAGCAGCAACGCCGGAGTCAGCCAGATCAACGTGGTGTTCAACGTGACCCGGCCAATCGATCTGGCCGCCGTGGACGTGCAGAACCGCGTGAACCAGACCCTGGCTCGCTTGCCAAATGAAGTGAAGAACACTGGCGTCATTATCACCAAGCAGACCAGCGGTTTTGTTTTTGGCGGCGGAGTGTATGCCGAAAGTGGTCAATACGACAGCCTTTTCCTCAGCAACTACATTGACGTGTACATCAAGGACGCGCTGAAACGCGTGCCGGGCGTCGGCGACGTGATTATTTTCGGCGAGCGGAAGTATGCGATGCGCCTGTGGCTCGACCCCGCGAAGTTGGCGCAGCGCGGGCTTACCGCCTCCACCGTTGTCAGCGCTCTGCAGGAGCAGAACGTTCAGGTGGCAGCCGGACAAATCGGCCAGCCGCCTTCGCCGACAGGACAGGCTTATCAGGTCAGCGTCCGCGCCGTGGGCCGGCTCTCCGAAGCGTCGGAGTTCGACAACATTGTCATCAAGACCGGTTCGGACGGCACGCTGGTGCGCGTTAAGGACGTCGGACACTCGGAGCTGGGCGCGGAGGATTACGGCTCGATTCTGCGGTTTAACGGCCACGATGCCGTGGGCCTAGGCGTGACGCAGCTTCCGGGCGCCAACGCGTTGGACGTGGACCGTCTGGCCAAGGCCGAGCTCGTGCGCTTATCGAAAAACTTCCCTCCCGGCCTGAAGGTAGCGGTGGCATTCGACACCACTACCGTGATCGGCGAGTCCATTCGCGACGTGTTGACCACCTTAATGGAAGCGATCATTCTGGTCATTATCGTCATCTATGTTTTCCTGCAGGACTGGCGCAGCACTTTCATTCCGGCCATCACCATTCCGGTATCGCTGATTGGAACATTCATTTTCGTCAAGGCCTTTGGCTTCTCCATCAACACGCTTACGTTGTTTGGCATCACTCTGGCCACGGGCTTGGTTGTGGACGATGCCATCGTGGTGATCGAAAACGTGGAACGGCATATCACGGAAGGCATCACGGAACCACACAACGCGGCATTCGTGGCCATGCAGGAGGTAGCCGGAGCCGTCATTGCGACGTCGGTAGTGCTGGTGTCGGTGTTCGTGCCAGTAGCGCTATTCCCCGGAACCACAGGCATATTATTCCGGCAATTTGCGCTGACCATTGCGTTTTCGGTTTCGATTTCCGCGTTCAATGCGCTCACGCTCACTCCTTCCCTTTCCGCGATTTTTCTGGGCAAGCATCGCGAGCGCGCCAAGGGCTTTTTCTTTCGCTGGTTCAACAAGGTGGTGGACGCCGGTACTCGCGCCTATGAGAGCACGGTTGAACACGTTTTGCATTGGCGTATGGTCGCGATCATCGGATTTCTCGCAACGCTCGGCTTAACTTATTGGGTGTACACGCGTGTTCCGACCGCGTTCATTCCCGAGGACGACCAGGGCTATTTGATGGTGGTCGTGCAGGCGCCGCAGGGCGCGTCGCTTGAATACACCGGCAACATCTGCACGAAAATCGAAAAGGAATTGTTAAAGAACCCCGATGTGGAAGGAACGTTCTCGGTGGTGGGATTTAGTTTCAGCGGGAACGCTTCGAACCAAGCAATCGTTTTCGTACCGCTGAAATCCTTCGAAACACGCAAGGGCGATGCGCACTCCGCAGCCACAGTCCTGCAAGGAATGCGGGCGCCGCTTTCGCAGATTCAAGGCGCTCTCGTCGTACCGTTCAATCCTCCGGCGGTGCAAGGTCTGGGCAATTTTGGCGGTTTCACATTCGAGGTGCAGGATCTCGGCCGCAACACGGTACAGCAGATTGCCGATTCGGCTTACGCGCTAATTGGACAGGGCAACACCAGCGGCAAGTTGACCGGACTCTTCACCAGTTTTACCGCAAACGACCCGCAATACTTGGTCAAGATAGACCGCGAGAAGGCCAAGAGCCTGCAAGTTCCGTTCACGCAAATCACCGACGCGTTGCAGGTGTACATGGGCTCGGTGTATGTGAACGACTTCGACTTCAACAATCGTTCGTATCGTGTTTATGTGCAGGCCGAAGGGCGCTATCGCTCGCAGCCAAAAGATATCAACCAATACTATTTGAAGTCGGACAAAGGCGGACTGATCCCCCTCGATAACTTCGTAAGAGTGGAGCAGACCGCAAACCCGCAGGTCATCAGCCACTTCAATTTGTTCCGCTCGGCGGAAATCAACGGATCGCCGGCGCCCGGGCGCAGCTCAGGGCAAGCGATCGCGGACATGGAAGAGCTGGCAAGGAAGGCCCTGCCGAACGGCATGACCTATGAGTGGAGCGGCCTCTCGCTGGAAGAATTGGAGTCGGGCGGCAAGGCCGCGATCTTGTTTGCGTTGGGCCTGGCGTTCGTGTACCTGACACTGGCGGCGCAGTATGAGAGCTTCGTCTTGCCGTTTATCGTCCTGCTGGCGGTGCCTGTGGCGCTACTGGGCGCGGTGGGAGCGCTGGCGTTGCGCGGTTTGGACAACAACGTGTACTGCCAGATCGGGCTGGTGATGCTGATTGGCCTCTCCAGCAAGAATGCGATTTTGATTGTGGAGTTTGCAGAGCAACTGCGCGCACAGGGGCGCTCCATCACGGAAGCGGCCGTGGAAGCGGCGCGCATCCGGTTGCGGCCGATCTTGATGACCTCGCTGGCGTTCATTCTCGGCGTGGTGCCTCTCGTATTGGCCACCGGGGCGGGAAAAGCCGGCCGCGTCTCGGTTGGCACGACCGTGTTTGGCGGAATGATCGCGGCGACATCGCTCAACTTGATTTTCATTCCGCTGCTGTACACCGTGGTCCGCTCGCTGATTCCGGGCGGTGGTAAAGCCGCAGCGTTGCGCCGCGAACAACCACTCGCTTAGCTACTCCCACGAATTCTTCCGCCTGCCGCTGCGCCGATTTTCCAATTCGTCGCATCGGCTTTTTTTCGCTTGCGTAGCATACGAATCGAATCCATACAAAATTTGCGTTGGACACTCTGACGCGCTGACCGTACTCTGCGCGGAACCTGTGGTGGCCAAATTGGCCTTTTATTGGGTACTCCCCCAATGGAAGCCTGGGACGTTCCGCCTACTCCCGGCGGGACGTTCCGGGGAAGGCTCTTGGCCCGCATTCGAGAGAGCACGCGAGCGTAAAAAAGGGCAGAAACGCTCTTCGGGGATTTGTGTCTCTTGATGCGGCAACCACGCCAGAAAGCGGGTGCAACGCTTCGCGGAATAACCCACGGTGCCTGCCGAAAACGATTCTTTGAGAGGATTGTGAAAATTATGAAGCAATTGCTGATTGTGCTTTTTCTGGTACTCGTTTTCGTTTTGCCGGCCAATGCACAGACCTTCCGCGGCGCAATCAACGGCACGGTAACCGACCCATCGGGAGCGGTGGTGCCGGCAGCGCAGGTCAAAGCCACAAACAAAGCTACTTCCATTGATTACACGACCGAATCCACCTCGGACGGACAGTTCGCGTTCCAGGATTTGCCGGTAGGGGCTTACAAAGTAGGTATCACGGCGGCCGGTTTTCCCACGCTCGAAGTAGACAACGTTTCCGTGGCGCAGGGCTCGATCCATACGCTGGCTGCGCAGCTCAAGATCTCGCAACAGTCCACCATCGTGGAAGTTTCAGCGGCGGCGCTGGCGCTCGATACGACAACCTCGACGCAGACCACTCTCGTGGCCGGCAGCGATTTGCAGGAACTACCGTTGAATGGACGAGACTTTACCCAGCTGATCAGCGTGTCACCGGGATTTGGCGGCTATTCCGCCGGAGGCTTTGGATCGCTGAATGGGACCCGCGCCAACCAGGTGAACTGGCAGATCGATGGTGTGGACAACAACGACTTGTGGCACAACATTCCCGCGGTGAATCAAGGAGGCGTGCTGGGCATTGCCGGCATCGTATTGCCGATTGATTCGATCGATCAGTTCTCTGTGCAGACTCAGGCGGCGCCAGAATCGGGCCGCAACCCCGGCGGCACCGTGGATTTGGCTTTGCGCTCCGGAGGAAATTCGTTCCACGGCTCGGCGTACTACTACGTTAGAAACGAGGCGTTCGCGGCCGCTTCGCCGTTTTCCGACTCCAAGAAAGAAAATCGCAATAATCAGTTTGGCTTTTCCTTAGGCGGACCATTCATCAAGGACCGACTTTTCTTTTTCACCACCTTCGAGAAGCAGAAATTCACGATTGGACTTCCGGGACGTGCCACCGAACCGTCCTTGGACTATCAAAGCCTGGCGTTGGCCGAATTGGCCAAATTCGGAGTGGCCGAAAATCCGGTATCAGCGAACCTAATCGCGAATCTTTGGCCGGCCTATGCCATGAATGGCCCGGCCGAACCAAACAACTATTCCAGCCCCGATCCAGAATATGGCTATAGCTACAACGGCCTGGCCAAGCTCGACTTGAAGATCAACGACAAGAACACTTTTTCGTTCCACTACTTCATCGGGCAAGGAAATCAGGTCGCGCCGGTCGGGTCCGCGGTGAAGGATTACTACGAGGTAGCACCGCTTCACGTTTCGAACTATGCGGCCGCGTGGAATTCCACTCTTTCGCCGCGACTTTCCAACCAGCTCCTGGCGGGCGTCAATTATTTCCGGCAGATCTTCAGCGACTTCAATGCCAATTTTGACCTTGCCTCATACGGCTTGCATCTTTACAACGGCTTCGACCTGCCCGGAGCTCCCAACATTGCGATCACCGGATTTGACGCGATCGGGCTGACACCGCCAGAAGGCCGCGAAGACATCACTGGACATTTGACCGACGTCTTGTCGTACACCGTTGGCAAGCATCAGTTCCGCTTTGGCGGTGAATTTCGCAGAGCGCAACTCGAAGAGTTCTATCACCGTCATGCTCTCGGCAACTTCATCTTCGACGGCTCGCAAGGCCCCTGGGCCGGCGACGCCGGCGTTGACAGCAATGTGCTTGCGCTCGCAGATTTTTTGGCGGGCGACGTTTCCAGATCAAGTATTGCCGTCGGCGACCCGACCCGTCTGGTCTTCGTGAAAACGTTCGCCTTGTTCGCGCAAGACTCCTGGCAGGTCAGCCCGCGCTTGAGCTTGAACTACGGACTACGCTGGGACTATGAAGGCCCATTGGGAAACGACAAGAAGGACCTTTCGGTCTTTGATCCGAGCAAGGGCGGCTTGGTGTTCCAAGGCGACGGCATTGACACCGTGTACCCGAAGAACTTCAAGAACTTTTCACCACGCGTCGGTTTTGCCTACAAGGTCGGCCAGCGCAGCGACTTCGTGATTCGGGGCGGTTTTGGTGTGTACTTCGATACTCCAAACCTCAACGTGTTCCTCGACAACCGTCCTTCGAACGGGGCGCCCAACGGGCTTGAGGGCAATCCGGCCGGACCTACGCCAGTACAGACGATACCCGCCAATAACTACACGATCGCTTCGGGCGTCCCGGTCTTCAATCCATCCACCACAAATTGCGCGTCCGGCAACGGCTGCGGGCAGATTTACAACATTTTCTCGGTCAGCCAAAATTTCCGCACACCGTACAACTATAACTACAACCTGAATATTGAAAAAAGCTTAAGTAAGTCCACCCTCTTGCAAGTGGGTTACGTAGGCAGCGCCGCTCACCGCCTGATGACCACGCAGGATATCAACCAGACCGCGATTGATCCGGTATTGGCCACTAACCTGTTCCTCGCCAACACACCGGCTACCATCGCCGCGGCCCAGGCTGCGCTGCAGGCTACTCGGCCCTATTACGCGCAGTTCCCTGACTTCGGTATCATCAACCAGATCGAAACCAACGGCAATTCAAACTACAACTCGCTGCAAACTGTGTTCAAAGTTCGCGATTGGCACCGCTTCACCGGCCAGTTCGCCTATACCTGGGCGCACGGACTCGACGACATGACGCAGTATCGCGGAACGCTTCCCCAGGACAACTTCAATCTCAAGGCTGACTACGGAAGCATGGACTACGACACTCGCCACAACTTTACGGCACAACTCAACTACGATCTGCCAAACGCCTCCCGATTCAAGCCGCTGCTCAACGGATGGCAGCTCAGCAGCCTCTGGTCGTTCCATACCGGCCAACCCTTCACCGTATATTCGTCTTCCGACACGACGGGAACCGGCGAAGGCTCACAACGTGCCAACCTTATTGGCGATCCTTATGCTGGCATCTCCCATGCGTTTAGCAAGGACGGCGTAACTTGGCTGAATCCAGTCGCGTTCGTTGATCCCGCCACTGGGACGCTGGGCACCAGCGGCCGCAACGCCTTCTACGGACCAGGCTACGGTTCCGTTGATTTCTCCGTCATAAAAAATACAAAACTCACAGAACGCATCGGTACCCAGTTCCGTATCGAGATGTTCAATCTCTTCAACCGCGTCAACCTCGCGCCCCCCAGCAACACCAACGGCAGCGGCCTGGGCATTACCGCCGACTCCATCGGTGACTGGAACGGCGCTCCGGGTATCGGGCCGGGCGAGGCGTTCAACATGCAGTTGGCGTTGAAGATTATTTTCTGACCAGTAGTGTGAAACTTGGGATTCCGGTGCGCGCCCGGCGCTCGCCGGAATCCTTTCTTTGTGCCACACTTGCGCAACTGATCCCAGCAGCGTCCTCGGAGGGAATTCTATGAAGAACCACTCACGATGGAATGAAAGCTCCGGACCTTCGCGTAGATCGTTTTTCCGGATCGGGGGCGCCGCGTCGGCAACCCTGGCCACCGGAATCGCGGGAGAATCTTGGTTCGCACTCACGACACGCGCCGCTTCCCTTCCGCGCGGCCCTTTTCCCAAAGACGCTGTAATCATCGATGCCAACGAAAATCCGTTGGGCCCATGCTCTGTCGCGCGCGACGCAATCTCCCAGATCACCGCAGACGCCGGCCGCTACTCCTACTGGCTCACCGAAGACTTGATCAAGCAGTTTGCGCAACAACAGGGGCTGAAGCCCGAATATGTGCGGGCTTTCCCCGGCTCCGGCGAACCGCTGCACTTCACGGTGCTCGCGTTCACTTCCGCGGCACGCAGCTACGTCACCGCCGACCCCGGTTACGAAGCCGGCATGCACGCAGCCAAAATTGCCGGCGCGCGTGTGGTCAAGACTCCCCTGACTCCGACGTTCGCGCACGACGTCAAGGCTATGCTGGGGTCGGCTCCAGATGCCGGCGTATTTTACATTTGCACGCCGAACAATCCGACCGGCACCCTCACTCCGCACTCCGACATCGAATACCTCGTCGAGCACAAACCCAAAGGCTCCATCATCCTCGTCGACGAAGCCTACATCCATTTTTCCGACGGCACTACCGCGCTTGATTTGGTAAAGGCCGATAAAGACGTCATGGTGTTGCGCACCTTCTCCAAGATCTACGGAATGGCGGGTTTGCGTTGCGGTCTGGCCATCGGCCGCCCGGACCTACTCGAGAAAATTTCTGGTTTCAGTGGCTGGAATAGCTTGCCGGTTACAGCAGTCGCCGCCGCAATCACCAGCCTCGGCGATGCTTCAATCGTTCCGGAGCGGAAGAAGATCAACGCTTCTGTGCGCGCCGACACGTTTGCCTTCCTCGACCGCAACGGTTACACCTACACACCGTCAGCGTCGAACTGCTTCATGCTGGACACCAAACGCCCCACCAAGGAAATCATTGACGCCATGGCTGACCGCCACGTCTTCATCGGCCGCGCCTGGCCCGTCTGGCCCACGCACGTCCGCATCACGGTTGGCACCCAAGTTGAAATGGAAAAATTCCAGGCGGCTTTCCGCGAAGTAATGCAGGCCAAACCGGTCCGCATCGTGGCTCCTCAAAGCCGCAAACTGTGGGTCAATTTCGATGGAACGCATGTTCCGCGAAAACTCACACAAAGCGTCTGACGCCGAGATTTCTGCCGGCCTACAACGCATCATGCCAAATGCGCGAGCAGGTGCCGAATACCCTCCGCAAACTCCGCCTCAGGCACAATCAAGCTCACCACCAGGTGTCCTTCTCGCGCAAAATCATAAAAGTGTCCGGGATGAACAATCACTCCCCGCTCTTGCAAGAGTGCGATCGCCAGCTTTTCATCCGATTGCAGCACTGGAACGCGTAGCACCGCGGTCCACCCGGCTTGGCATTCCATGCGGCTACACGACGACTGCAGACCTAACTGACGATCCAACTCGAGCAGATTTCTGCGAACTCGGGCAATCACTTGTTCTTGAAAGGCGCCACGCATTTCAAGGAGCGCGGGCACCGCCAGTTGCACCGGCGTCCCTACCGACAGATAGGCATCCGCAATCACTTCCAGCCTCGCCAGCGCCTCTCTCTTTTCCGCTTCCGGTCCGCTGAGGGCCATCCACGCCAGCTTCATTTGCGGCATCCCGCAAATCTTGGAAAGGCCGCTCAGCGTGAACGTCAGCACTTTGCCACAATAGACAAAGCTCTGTGCGGGTTCTCCGTCCTGCACCGAAAAATCCAGGAACACTTCATCCGCAATCAGCGCCATTCCCCGCTCACGGCAGAATTCAGAGAGCTTTTCTTGCTCGCCTACCCTCACGTAGTGCCCGGTTGGGTTGTTCGGGTGCACCACGATCACCGCCCGCGCGCGCTCACTCACCGCCGCGGCCAGCGCCGCAAAATCAATCTGCCATCCGTGGTCGTAAACCAGCGGAAACCGTACCAGCTTCACGTCGCACAGGTCGGCCAGAAAATCGAATAGCGGATATCCCGGCGCTGGAATCAACACTTCGTCGCCCGGATTACACAGCAGCCGAAAGAGGAATGAATATGCTTCGCTGGTTCCCGAGGCCAACACCACGTTGTCGTCGTCGATCTTCACGCCATGCTGAGCGCGGTAATACCCACAGATCGCTTCTCGGGCAGATGCTAGCCCCTGCGCCGCAGGCCGATACTCGGCAATCCCCTGGTGGCCCAAAGCCTGGCGAATTTTTTCCTCGACGTAGGTAAACCCGCATTCCGTTGGATTGGATCGGGTTAGATCAAAGACTCGCTTCGCTGAAGCCCGCAGCTTTTCTAACGCCTGACTTAGTTCATTCTCTTGACGATCCCACGATGTCCGTTTAGAAAACATGGCAGGCGAGCATTATAGCGAAAGCAAAGCTCCTACTTATGTCCCTTCTCTTCAAACACTTACGGAGGGCAACTTTCCTCCTGCGCTGGTGTTTAAGGAAACTGTAGACTTCCCCAGGCGAACTTGCCGGGAAGTCCGCCGGCTGGGCGCAGTTTCCGCCGGGTAGGTTACTCAAATGCGATATCTCAAGCATGCTGCGTTATTGGGACTCTTGGCTTTTGCTGCGGCAGGAAGCGCCAATGCCCAGGTTCGCGTGGCGGTAGGCGTCGGGCCGATGTACGGCGCGGTCTATAGTCCCGCACCGGTCTGTGCTTACGGATACTACGATTATTATCCGTACGCCTGCGCTCCCTACGGTTACTACGGCCCTGATTGGTTTGTGAACGGTATCTTCATCGGCGCGGGTCCCTGGTTCCACGGATACTACGGGCATGGATTCTATGGTCGCGGCTATTACGGCAGAGGCGGATACTACGGCCGTGGTGGCTACTACGGGCGCGGATATTACGGCCGCCCAGGCTATTCATACAACCGGCCCGGATATGGGCGTCAGGGATTCGCTCCTAACCGAGGCTTCGCCAATCGCCCAGGCGCTAGCTTCCGCGGTGGCGCCTCGCGCGGCTTCTCCGGCGGTGGTTTCCGCGGCGGCAGCAGCTTTCATGGTGGAGGCGGGTTCCGCAGCGGCGGTGGCGGCTTCCATGGCGGTGGCGGACATGGTGGTGGTCGCCACTAAAGCCAGCACGAAACGATCTATTCTCCGTCACCATCGCTCAAAAGAAAGCTCCCAGCGAGCGCCAGCGAACGGCAACGCTTCGCTGGCGCTTTTTTGCGTTCGCATCTAGAAACTTCGCGCCTCAGCGAATTGCGGAAACCGCCGCGCGAGTGCTATCGTAATTAAATCGCGCCGAGGTAGCTCAGTGGTAGAGCAGCCGATTCGTAATCGGCAGGTCGCGAGTTCAACTCTCGCCCTCGGCTCCACTTTCTTCCGGTCCAGACCTTGTACCGGCTACATGGGTAACACTTTCGGGCCGAACGGATTTTCGAGTGGTTCGAGCACCCGAGTCTCCAGATCGAAGTATCCCAGATCATAATCCATAAAACTCACCAGCCCGATGTCGTCTTGTACTTCCTTGATGCCGACGGCTTGACCGGCGAAGACCGTGCTGAAATTGATTTTTTTCTTGCCGAGACAATGCGGCCGCAATGCGTCACTACGATCGTTCTGTCGTGGAGGGGTAGTCGATGTCCGGCAATCCCCGGTATGGACGAGGCGAAGGTTGATAGATTTCCGTCGGGCACTTCATGTCTAGAGCTTCGTGAGGTCGTTCGCTGTTGTAAATGTCGACGAATTTGTCGAAGCGCGCTTGTTGTTGAAGGAAATGGTTCAGCCAAGGCTTGTGGCGCAGATTGAATTCTTAGAGTGGACGGGCGCTGACCATCTACGGCATTCGAAGTTCGCGGGACTGAGAGAGGACAAGGATCCGAAGAGTGTGGTCAAAGAATTATTTTCCAAGTACATCGTGACAGCACGCCGACCGCCGAGGGTACTAGGCATTTCGAGTTTATCGAGCGTGCAGGAAGCTGTGATAGGCCAGCAATGCTCCCATGGCGATAAATGCCAAAATCAGAAAGGAAATCCCGAACATTAGTTCCCAGTTGAAAACGCGGATCCGTTTCCAGACGCCCATACCGACCTCCGCCTTACGTACTGTGTCGCACTTCTAACACCCTGCGGGGAGGGTACGAGGCACTCCAGTGGACGACAATGGAGCAGTCGTATCATATTGGGCGAGGTACTCCAGTTCCAGGACTACATTCCCAGAAGCCAATTTGATTTGACGTTTTCGGGCACCAGTTGCCATTTACGACGAATTAAGTTGCCATTTATACGGCGGTTATATAGAGTCCCTCGCAATCGCACTTGTTCCCGCTCGGAATCAAGTTTATTGAGAGGTTTCGAATGTCCAGCCCATTCAAAGCCCTCGGTGCAGTAATGTGTTTGGTTTTTGCTATGTGTCTGGCAGCGCACAAAGCCCACGCCGAGACGTTCACTCCGATATTCACACCTACTGGCTGCAGCGGTCCCCGTCAGCTGCCCACTGCGCCTTACGCTGCTGCTTCCGCAGACGATTCCGAAAAAAATGCAATCAAGAAGGACGCTGCTGCCTCGAACGCATGTGTCAGCACCGCCGAAAATGGCAGGTCCCTCGCCGAGGCTCCCTGTGACCTCTCTGCGCCAGAGGTTGCCGCCCGCGAGGGTCAGGTTTACGCTCAAAACGGTCTGGTTTCCGCTCTCGTTCTCGGAAAGGGAACCGACATCCGCCAAGCCCGCCATTGGTTTGAGAAGGCTGCCCGCCACGGCAATGCCCCGGCCCAAGTGAATCTCGCGGTGATCTATATGAACGGCTGGGGAACAGCACAGAACTACGGTGCCGCTCTCAATTGGCTCACGGCGGCCGCAAAACAAGGCCATCCGAGCGCCTACGCCAATCTCGGCATTCTCTATATGAACGGCTGGGGCGTGCGCCGCGACTATGCCGAAGCCCGCAAGTACCTTGAGCTTGCCGCCAAGGTTGGCGATTCCCTCGCCCAGTCCAACCTAGGTTATCTCTACGATCGTGGCCTTGGCGTGGTGCAGGATTACGCCCTCGCTGCACATTGGTACCATCTCGCCGCCGAAAACGGCTACGCTCTCGGCCAGCACAACCTCGCCGTCATGCTCATCCACGGGCAGGGTGTTCGCCAGAGCTATCAGGAAGCCTTTCACTGGTTCGAGAAGGCCGCGCAGCAAGGCCACACCGGCGCCCGCATCGACCTCGGCTTTCTGCTTATGAACGGCCTCGGTACTGCCAAGGATCCAGTCGCGGCCTACGCTTGGATCCTCGCTGCATCCAAGGCTGGCGACCATCGCGGCGATGACTTTCTCACGGTGCTAAGAGCCACTCTCGGTCAGCAAGAGCTGGCACAAGCCACCCAGCAGGCACAATCGCTAAACGCCACCGCGTTTCAACACAGCATTCAATTGGACCTAGTACCTGAGTGACTCCCAAAGAAAGAGCTGCGGCGCCGTGACCTCTTCTTCGTAGCTCGACATTCCTTTGGTCTTCGTTCCTGGCATGCACTTCTGAGCGTATCTCCTCGCCTTCGCCTAATTGTCCCTTGAGACAGTACGAAGTTGCCTTGGAGCAACGACAGCACCACGCTGCGCTAGTAACGTCGCTGCATGCCTGAAGCGGAGCCCGGAATGACCCACAAACGGACCGAAAGAGAAGTCGATGACGCCCTGCGTGAGCAGGGGCAAGGCCACCCAGGAGAAGACAAATCAGGAGAAGTCTACTTCGACGGCCTAGCGCTGCGCCTGAAGGAAAGCACCGTCGACAACGGCAACCACAACGCGGTAGTGCGAGCAATTACGGGTGAAGATTAATAATGCTAACGCTATTCGTCGTGCTGGCCGTGGGGTACGTTGCGCTGGTACTCTTCGGCGGGATTGGTCACCACCCAATTCGCGTTCGTGCAAAACAGGGCCACCGCCGTTGAGCGCCATGAAGCTGACCGAGCAGAAAACCGAAAGCAACTCCCTCCTGCTGTAAGGGGTTAAGCCGTCCAACTTCATCAGGGCCGCGGCCATGGAGTGGATCGATTCGTCAGCCAGATGTGATGGCGCGAGCATCTGAGCCGTATCGTACTTCCAGGTGCTAGAGGCACCATCCTTGGCTGCTCGGCTTCCTGCGCCATCATTGAAATTCCACGCCTCGTGAAATTCTCGCGTCTTGCATATCCTACACAGGCCTCGCCCAATCCCGCGCTTCCACTTCTCGAACGTTCTTGGGGATTCTACAGGATGATGCGGATTTGGACTGGCGGAGGAATGAGTAGTATCTGCAAGAAGCCACTTACTCAGCCTCTCCCTGAGATAGGTTGATGTGGTTAGGGGACGCGGTCGGTGCCTCCGACGCGTCCCGCTATGACTCCTTTCAGACCTTTCGAGTCATTTGTCTCCCGAGAGCGGCGCCCGGGGGTGCGGCTATAGGTGCAGCTAGCGATGCCGGCGAGAACTTTTCGCCTTACCGATGTGGCGGGCGGACCATAAGCGGCACCAGTTTTCACCGGCTATCCTGTCTATCATTCAATAGCGCTCAGAAACCTGGAGTTCTCGGCCGGATCGGAGCGGGCTGGCTGCTCGATCGATTTTTTTGGCGCCGCGTCGTTTTTGCGGTGAGCTTGGCTACTCCAGCCGGAATTTCAATCACATCCTACTTGCTAACTCGCTATTTCGGACTACGCGCTTTTTCCACGCTCTACAGTCTGACTTGGACGTTCTATGGCGCCGCGGGAGGGACCGGTCCAGTAATCTTGGGGCGTCCATTTGATTCGACAGGCTCGTACATTTGCTTGCTGGCGCCGCCCCGGGGTGAGATGCGGGCTGCGGCTCTGGCATTTCAGCGGTGCGTTACGGTAACTTTGAAAGCGTAAATCGAGGGTTCCGGGGGGTTCATGCATCGGCGAGATTTTCTAGGTTGTGCGAGCGGAGTTGCGGCGTGCCTCACCGCCCCAAGAGTGTCCTGGATATTTCCCGAGGAGCGCGTCCCCGCTGATTGGCGCCTGTTTGAGGTAACTACGCGCGTTGAGATTCTGAAATCGTCTGGCTCTGTCCGAATCTGGCTTCCTGTGGCGCTACTTGGTGAAACTCCGTATCAAAAGACCTTTGCCAATAGCTTCGATGCTGAGGGAGGCACGGCGAGGTTGGCTGCGAGCAAGCATGACGAGCTGGCAATGGTGGTGGCTGAATTTCCGGTCGGGATAAAGCCAGTGGTCACACTAAAGAGCCGAATCGCGACCAGGAACCATGCAGTTGACCTCTCCAAGCACGGCAACGGGTCGAATGAGAATCGCGCTGAACTGGAACATTTTCTGCGGCCGACGAAGCTCATGCCGACCGATGGCATCGTGAAGGCGACAGCAGACGACATCACGAAGGGCACGAAGACAGATGTCGAGAAGGCGCGCGCGATCTATGGGTGGATCGTCGACAACACTTTTCGGAATCCAAAAACGCGTGGCTGCGGCAAAGGCGACATTCGCTTCATGCTTGAGTCCAAGGATTTAAGCGGCAAGTGCGCGGATCTAAACGCACTTTACGTTGGCCTTGCGCGCGCGGCGGGACTACCAGCGCGCGACGTGTACGGCATTCGGGTCGCCAAATCGCAATTGGGTTACAAGAGTCTCGGCGCGTCGTCGGAGAACGTAACCAAAGCCCAACACTGCCGCGCCGAAGTTTACCTTGACGACTATGGCTGGGTTCCGGTCGATCCTGCAGACGTGCGGAAGGTCATGCGTGAGGAACCGCCCGGAAATCTCCCGCCGGACCACGACATGGTCAAACAGGCTCGCGTGCGGCTATTCGGATCTTGGGAGATGAACTGGATGGCTTACAACTTCGCGCATGACGTCGCTTTGCCGGGGTCAAGCGGCGGTCCGGTTGGCTTCTTGATGTACCCGCAAGCAGAAACCGCCGACGGTCGCCTTGACTGTCTCGATGCGGACAGCTTCAAGTACGAGATTACGTCAAGAGAAACTACCTCAACGAAAGACTGACCGAAACAAAGGGCGAGACAGAAGAGATGCTGGTCATGCTGAAGTGCGGTAGGCAGGCGCTGCGTATTCCCTCAAAGGAGAGCCCTTTGTAAGAGCAGCCTTGCTGCTACCTGAAGCCATTCCTTGCCCGTTGCGGAGTAAGTCGCGCGCGTCCGGAGGTTCAGGGTCCAGACCAAGTTGTGAGTGAGCCTGATCGAAGCGCAACAGCTCGGCCAATCCGCGTGCGGAAGAAAGGAGAGAGCCGGCTTCGACGCACCACAGGCCTAATTTCCGGTTCCCTCTGGGAGGTTGGGGTGTCTCGCAACGAGCGCGCGACGGGTTTGTGCTAGGCGCCCGCTAACTTCTTCTTCGCCACGGGACGGGCAAACGCGTTCGTCGGACCGTGGCTGTTGTTGGCCATCACCTTGCCGTAATACTCCTTCGCACGAGCCGCATCGCCCGCCTTCTCATGGGACTCTGCGAGCAGCATCAGAATGAACGGATCGTCCTGGCTGGCTTTCCCTAGTTCGGTGATGGCCGTCTTGTAGTCGCCGCCATAGAACGCTACATATCCCGTGAGATACGGGAAGAACGGCGCCTGGTCCGGATTGTTTGCCTTCTCGAGTGCCGCTTTGGCCGCGACAACCTGTTTCTGAGCCTCATCGCGCTGTCCCCGACGCGCGGCAATTCTGGCCTGGGCATGCGCCCAGCGGAACGCCCACAGATTCTTGTCGGCGTCCTTCATATCCGTCTTGCGCATCGCGGTGTCATAACCGGTTTTGTACCACTTCGCGGCGCTGTCGATATCGCCCGACTCGAGCTCGATGCGCGCCAGCTCATTGGCCACTCCAGCCGCGGCCTCGAAATCCGGCTTCGCCATCAGCGCGTCAAACGCCTGCTTTTCGTATTTTTCGGCCTCGGCCGCATTGCCCGCGAACACATAGGAGAATGCCATCACTCGCAGTGCGCGAGTCTTCTGATCCGGCGGAGCCACCTCGATTGCCCTCTGGAGGTGTTCGCGCGCGGCAGGGTAGTCGCCCTTCAAGTCGAGCGCTACGCCCGACTCCAGGTGGGCTTCGTAGGAATTCGGGGACTTTTCAAGCGCCCGCTTGTATAGCTTCAGCGCCTCATCTTGCTTGCCTTCGCTATTGAGCTTCTGCCCCTGTTTCACCAGTGCCTGCACATTGTCGGACGGAGCAGCTGTCTGCGCCTTCGCCGCTTGCGCCAGGCAAGCCGCAGTCACGAAAAACACGGCCATGAGAATCGGGGCCTGGCGATTAGGGGTCTTCATGGGCGCGATTATAGCGCCGACATAGAACGAGGCGCCAGAGGAACTATGCCGGTGCACGCGGGCACACCACTCAAAACCGTTGGTCGATCAAGCGTCGGGCAGGCGGATTCCGTGGCAAGATACTTTGCAGGTTCTGCTCGCAAACAAGCACGAAAGGTAGAGACCAGACCGGACTGCGAGCACTGAAATCAAACCAGTCAAGCAAAAAGCCGTCAAGTTCGTAATGGGCAGGTTGCGAGTTGAAATCCCGCCCGCGGCTCCACTCCTCACTTCGAAAACGGGTACATCAGCCAGCCCAAAGCAATCCCCACCAATAAGAACATCGCGAATGACCACGCCGCATATTTCACCCGCTCGATCGGCTTCCGCCGGCCCAATGTCCCAAACGCCAGGGAAATGATCAATGCAAACAGCAGCAGCGACTGAAAGTGCGAAAAGTGCAGCGGCACCATCAGGCTTTCCGCCCGCGCGCCGCTTCATACGCATGCAGCGCCGCCAGCAGATTCAATACACCTGCCGTTGCTAGAAACCGTGTGCCGTAGTCCCCATCCGCGTGCGAAACATCCGAACCGGAAACTTCCAGCGCCCGGGCCGCAAAATAAAACGCTCCAGTCCCGGCATCGGCAAGGTAGCCTAGACGCGCAAACGCATCCTCCCCACCCGGCTCAAACACATTCCCCCGCATGCCCGCGCCCAAATAGACCAGAAATCCCACGGTCAGAAATATCGTTAGCGCGCGCCCCCACATTTTCATCAGCGCATGCCCCAACCCGGGCAGCAACCATCCCGCCAGCGCCACCGCGACAGCCCGCGCCGCCGAAGGCGCGTCCACCGTTTCCTGTGTAGGAGCTATCGTTGCGGCTTCGGTCGCGCCGCCAGCCGCTTCGCCCTGCGCGCCATCTTGCGAGCTCACTTCTGGCACTGGCGCTGCCGCTGGATGGCCGTGGTCTTCTTCAAACACTCGCGCTTCTCCCGAATGCTCCGCCGCTGCTATGCCAGCAGCGCCAGAATCTCTTTCTGCACCGCGCCCGTCACACGCGCTTCTTTCTCGCCGACATATACATCCACCTCGCTGCGCATGCCAAACTCCGGCAGATAAATCCCCGGCTCGATCGAGTTGCACGTCCCGGGGATCAAATGCCTGCTGTCGTGCGTCTCCAGGCCGTCCATGTTCACGCCGTTGCCGTGTACCGCCGTTCCGATGTTGTGCCCCGTGCGGTGAATGAAATATTTGCCGTAGCCGGCTTTCTCCACTACGTCGCGCGCTGCCTTATCCACCTGCCAGCCTTGCACCGGCTTCCCTACCGCCACCGACGCCTGAATCAACGTCACCGCTTCGTCTCGCGCCGCCATGAGCACCGCGAAAACTTTCGCATATTTCTCCGGAACCTTCGCGCCGAGATAACCCACCCACGAAATATCGTAGTACACGCTGTCCGCCGCTTTCGTCTTGCCCCATACATCCAGCAGCAATAAATCCCCTTCTTTGATCGGCGTGGGCCGGTCTTCCGCCGGCGCGTAGTGCGGATCGCTCGCATGTGCGTTCACCGCCACGTCCGGTCCTTCCTCGGTCGTCAGTCCGGCTTTCTCAAACTCCCGCAGAATCCACTGCTGCAGCTCAAATTCCGCTACCGGCCTTTTCTCGCGCACGCCCCTCGCAGCCATCGCGAACGCTTCACTCACAATCCGGTCAATGGCCTTCCCTGCTTCCAGGTGCGATTGCAGTTGTTCCGGCGTCCAACATGCTTCGTACCTCTGCACCAGGTCCGCTGAGGTCGCCACTCTCACACCGCAGCTTTTCACCAACTCAATGGTTCCCGCATCCACCATCGCCACATACGGAATCGCATTCTTCGGCGAATACTGCATGGCCACCGTCTTCGCACGGCCCAGAATTTTCTTCAGGCCTTTACGCAGCTCCTCTTGCCCCGAATAATAAATGGTCTCTCCCGGCACCGCCGCCAGCGATTGCGTCTCGATCTTATGTACTAATTTCTTCGGTGTTCCCTTCGCTGGAACAAAATAGAACCATCGCCGCGTCCGCATATGATCGGGCAAATGCAAAATGCGGTGCGCGATCGGATCACGCCCGCGAAAATCGTAAAACAGCCAGCCATCCAGCTTCGCCATGCGCAGATCGCCCTGCATTTCGTTCAATTCAAAACTCATCCTTCGACCTCTCCCTTGGAAAGCTCCTCGAGGGTCGGAGCTCCGACCCATACCGGCTGTATGGCGGGCTTTAGCCCCTAAAGGAATTGACCGCTCCTGGCAAACTATGCCTTCATGCCTCGATGCGGATTAAGCCTTCCAACTCGCCCACCGTCACGCCCGCAATTTCCACTCGCTTCGATCGGCTTCGTTCGCCGGACAGGATTCTAACAGCCGACTTCGGCCGCTTCAAAAGTTCCGCCAAGAACGCGCACAACGCTTCGTTCGCGCGATCTTCCACCGCCGGCGCCTGCAGCCGAATCTTCAACGCGCCTTCCAGCACTCCCGCGATTTCATTCTTGCTCGCCCGCGGCTGCACCCGCACCACAAGCACCACAGTCCCTCGCTCAAGATTGGGCCGCACATCGAGCAAGCTCATGGCGTCGCTCGCGCACCAAACAGCGCCGTTCCGACTCGCACCTCCGTCGCTCCTTCTTCGATCGCTACCTCAAAATCGTGCGACATCCCCATGGACAGTACCGGGAGTTTCTTCCCCAGCCGCGTCTCCAGCGGTTCTTTCAATCGGCGCAGCTCCACGAAATAAGGTCTGGCCTTCTCCGCATCCTCCAGAAACGGCGGAATACACATCAGCCCCGTCAAATCCAGGTGCGGCAACGTACCGATCTTCTCCGCCAGCTCCGGCAGCTGTTCCCGCTCGACGCCACTCTTGGTCTCTTCAGCCGCCACCCTCACTTCGATCAGCACCCGCAGCTTATCCGCTCCGGCAGCCTCCGCTCGTATGCGGTCCAGCCGCTGTGCGAGCGCAAAATCATCCACGGAATCCACACAATGAAACATTTTGGCCGCCCGAGCTGCCTTGTTGCTCTGCAGATGCCCGATCAGGTGCCAATGCCCAGCCAGGTCTTCCACGCCGCCGCGCTTGGATTCCCATTCCTGTACCCGGTTTTCGCCAAAGTGCCGTACTCCGGCCGCAAACGCCTTTCGAATCGCCTCTGCCGGCTGGGTCTTCGACACCCCAATCAGCGTGATCTCCTCCGGACGCCGCCCCGCCTTCCGCGCCGCCGCCTCAATCCGCCCGTAAATCTCCGCCACCTGGTCGCGAACGTTTTTCTCATCCATCGACAAAAATCCTACCACGCACGTCGCTCAACACTGGATACCATGTATATGGACTATATAATATAACCCGCAGGGCACGATCCCGCAGGTGTAAGAGCGCAGTGCTATCGCGTTTTTCAGTGCTTTGGGAATCGGCAGATATAAAGTCCATGAAAACAAAAGACTTCGAGTCCCTTTTTAGAATCACTTCTTCGGAAAAAACACCGGGAGGGTTCGGGCAGCGGGAATCCATTCCAAAATGAAGCTCCACCCTCTAACTTCCTCTCTTTTCCCTCCTCAGTTACACTAGCCTTCGCACAGTCACTTCATGACCACTCGCGGAAAGCTCATCGCTGTTGAAGGCATCGACGGCAGCGGCAAACAAACGCAAGTCCGCCTTCTCGCGCATGCCCTTGAATCCCGCGGCCTACGCGTGCTGTCCACCGGCTTCCCGCAATACAACTCCTGGTTCGGCAAAATGGTCGGCCAGTTTCTCAACGGTGACTTCGGCCCTCACCATGACCCCCACTTCACTGCCCTGCTCTATGCCGGAGACCGCTTTGAATGCAAAGGCCCCATCGTCGCTGCACTCGAGCAAGGACAAATCGTCCTCACCGACCGCTATGTTGGCTCCAACCTGGCGCACCAGACCGCGCGCACTTCCCCTGAAAAGCGCGCCGAATTTCGTGCCTGGATCGAGCATCTCGAATACGGCATCTATGGTTTACCCAAGGAAGATTTGGTCCTCTATCTTCGCGTGCCGCCCCGACAAGCCCAGTTCTTGGTCGCCAAGAAATCTGCGCGCACCTATACGGATTCTGCCCACGACATCCTGGAATCAGACTTGCGCCATCTTCAATCCGCCGCGGACATTTACGATCAGCTTGCGCGCAGCCCTAACTGGAAAACCATCGAATGCTACGATGCGCGGAGCGATTCCATGCGCGCGCCCGAAGACATTGCCGGGGAAGTTCTCGCCGCCGTCCAGCCCCTGTTGCCGGCCCTTCAGGAGAAGCGCTGACCATGGCCTGGGCCGAATTTCGTGGCAACCCGCAAATCGTCACCGCGCTGCGCGGAGCTCTTCGCTCCGGGCGCGTGCCGCATGCGCTGCTCTTTACCGGCCCACACGGCGTCGGCAAATTCACCCTAGCCCGCCTCTTTGCACAAGCCGCCAACTGCGAACGCCTTGCCGACGACGCCTGCGGCGAGTGCTACTCCTGCCAGCGCGTCGCGCTGCTCGCCGACTCGCAGCGTCTAGTCGAACAAGGCCTCGCTGAGCGAGGCGAAAGCGCCGACGCCGCCACGGTCGAACGCGTCCCGCTCATCCTGCAGTCGCATCCCGATGTGTGGGCCGTGGTCCCCGATCCGGTCCGCCTGAAAACTCCTGTCGCCCGCCCCATGCTCCGCATTGGCCAACTCCGTGCCGTGCAGCGCGCCGCCTATTTCCAGCCCATGGGCCGCCGCCGCGTCTTCATCATCGATGGCGCCGAAACCATGCGATGGGATGTGGCCAATGTCTTTCTGAAAATCCTGGAAGAGCCGCCCGGCTCGGCCACGCTCATTCTGACCGCTCCATCGCCCTACTCACTTCTACCGACGATCGTTTCGCGCTGCCTGCAATTCCACTTCGCGCCGCTGCCGACCGGCGAAGTCGAATCCATCCTCAAGGAGAAATCCGATCTCTCCCCCGCTGCGATTCGCATCGCCGCGCAACTTGCCGAAGGCAGCCCCGGCTATGCTCTCGAAATGGATGTCGAAAAAGAAAGCCAGCGGAGGCGGGAGGCCCTAAAAATTCTCGATCGCGCCTCGCGCGGCGAAGAATTCGGCGAGATTTTTGCCCAAACCTCGGCACTGGCAAAAGATCGGGACATTTCTTTCGAAGACCAGCTTTCCGTTTTCTATAGCCTGCTTTCCGATCTTCTGGAGCTTTCTTCCGGAATCCATACGCCGCAGATTCGTAATCTCCCGCTGCGCAAGGAATTGGAAGTTCTGGCCCGCCGTTTTAATGTTGACTCCATACACCGTGCGCTCTGCGGACTCGATCAGCTGGCCGCCGGTGCCCGCCGCAACCTGAATAAGCAACTTGGACTGGAAGCTTTCGCCGCAGACCTTTCCTCCTAACCGTCTCTATGGGTCCACACTCACGGAATGGGTGCCAAAAATCCTGGTCCGCGTAGATCTTTGTTAATGCGTGTGGCAACCATGGCCCTGACAATTTTCATCCGATGACCATGTAACCGCGCGCTGGCAACTCGCGTCATATGAACATTGCTGCTCAAACTCCACTCCCTTGGGCATTGAGGAGTCCTTTATAATGGTTAATCGTCGTATATTTCGTCCAAGCTTCGCTGAGGCCAAAGAGCCGATTCCGGTGCGTCCTAATAACCATCAACCGCATCAGTCACATAACGGGCCCGCTCCGACTAAGAAGCCGACTCCGCCGGAGCTTACCCACGCCGAGAATTTCTATTGGATCAAGCAGATGCAATCTCGCACGCCCATGGTGATTGTCATGGAAAATGGCGAGTCGCTGCACGGAATCATCGAGTGGTACGACCGCGACTGCATCAAGCTGACCCGGCACGGCAGCGCCAACTTGATGATCTTCAAAAAGAACATTAAGTACGTCTATAAGGAAGGCGAAGAGGGCGGGAGCGAGGAGTAACGCTAGCTCTAGTTCTTTTCGCGGTTGCTAGGTCCGGCAACGTCAAACTTCTTTCGTCCTTCTTTCGCTGCGGGTTTGTCGGCTAAGGCGTGCCCGGGCGCAGCCCCAAACGTCATCAGGGCTTTGGCCGCCAGCGCGCCATCCTCTTTCTTCACCTCGCACTCAACCACAATAAAGTTGCGCCCTGCGCGCAATACTTTGCCCTCGGCCACGAGTTTGCCGCCGGCGACCGGCAGCAGATAGTTGATCTTGAGTTCGATGGTGACCACTTCCGTTCCGCGCGGAATCACGGTATAGGCCGCGATCGCTGCCGCGGTATCTGCCAGCGCCGCGATCACGCCGCCATGCATCACGTTGTGGACTTGCCGGTGGTGGTCTCGAGTGACCACGTGCAGGATCGCCCCGCCCGAATACAGCTTCACAACCTCGAAACCCATTAAGGCACTGAACTTGCTCAGCTTCACGCGGCTGCGGGCGTACTCCAGATGGGCCTTGGTGAACTGCTTCATTCCAATCTCCTCAGGACTGCGGCGCTGCGATTTAGCGGTCATTTCTCTTATGTCACGGTTTTGCGGCGGCTTGCGTCTAATGGGTCATCCGGTTTCGAGCTGGGGACGGTTTCGAGCCGGGCGTATTCTATTCAAACTGCCGTCGTTGGCCGACATTCTAGCAGGGCTGCTCGCTCTCTGCGGGTGTGTGTTAGCCTGACTTGCTCGTGGCTCGTTCGACTTCAACTATGCGCATTGGTATTACTTGTTATCCCACCTATGGCGGCTCCGGTGTCGTCGCCACCGAGCTTGGCCAAGAGCTAGCCGCGCGCGGGCATGACGTCCATTTCATCAGCTATGCGCCGCCGATTCGAATGAACCTGAGCGATCCCCACATTTTCTTTCACGAAGTCGAGGTCGCGAGCTACCCCCTGTTTGACCATCCGCCTTACGCGCTGGCCCTTGCCACCAAAATGCTGGAAGTTTTTGAGTCCGAAGCGCTGGATCTTTTGCACGTTCACTATGCGATTCCGCATTCGGTAAGCGCGATACTGGCGCGCTCCATGGCGATCCCCCGCCGCTTGCCCTTCATCACCACGCTGCACGGGACGGATATTACGCTTGTTGGGAGCAACCGGTCGTACCTACCCATCACCAAATTCTCCATTGAGCAAAGCGATGGCGTGACGGCTATTTCCAGCTACCTGCTGAATCAGACGCTGAAAGAATTTGACATCAAGCGACCGATCGAAGTGATTCCGAATTTTGTGAACTGCGATTTGTATACACGGCAGCCGAATCTGGAGCAGCGCGCCAAGTGGGCTCCCGCTGGAGAGCCGATTCTGATGCACCTGTCGAATTTTCGCCCGGTGAAGCGGGTCACCGACTGCGTGGAGATCTTCGCGCAGGTGCGCGCCAAAATGCCGGCCAAGCTGGTGCTGATCGGCGACGGCCCGGAACGCGGTGCCGCAGAATACCTTGTCCGCAAAAAGAAGCTGCAAAGGGATGTGCATTTTCTCGGCAAGCAGGATCAGGTGTATCGCTTGCTTTCCGACGCGGATCTTTTCCTGCTGCCTTCTCAGTTGGAGTCATTTGGACTGGCGGCGCTGGAGGCCATGGCCTGCGAAGTTCCCGTGATCGCGACCAACGTTGGCGGCGTACCAGAAGTTGTCGAGCACGGAGTGGACGGCTTTCTGACCGAGCCCGGGGACGTTGCCGGCGCGTCGAAATATGCCATCGACCTATTGTTGCGCGCGGATCGCGGCCGCGAAATTGGCCAGCTGGCGCGCAGCAATGCTAAAAAGAAATTCTGCGCGTATGACGTGATTCCCTCATACGAGCGATACTACCAGCGCGTCCTCTCTGAAACCCGCGCCGCGTCGGCATGAGGTTTGCCTGTGGCCTGGCGGTCGCGCACGAAAATTGCAATGAGTAGAGTCAGAATTGGCGTAAGAAACGCCGAGGCGACGGACAGAGCGCACATCCGCCAATCAAGCTACCGGACAAAAATCACCAGGACCCGAACCAGAGTCACGCGGCCCTTCGCCAAGCTGTAATAGGCGACGAAACCCGTAGGTCAAAGCAAGAAATCATGCCGGTGACACTACCTTCGAAGACGGCTAGCTCAAACGCTGGTTTGCCAAAACCGAATACACACTCAAATATTCTTCTCGGTAGATTCATTCCATTGACTCGGCTTCGGCGCGGATGTGCTCGAGGACGCGCAGGTGGATGCGGTGGATGACGTAGTCGGACCACCAGTGCCAATACGTTTCAGGCCACATGGAGTGCGAATACCAGGTGGTACCTTCAACCCGGGTGCGTCCGCCGGGCAGTTCGGTGAGCAGGAACTGGCCCTGATGCGACTCGAAGTAACCATGCAGATGTTTTGGCTCGAGGTGACCGTAGGGAGTGAGTTCGTTCATGGGAGCGGGATTCGCCGTCACGCTGAAGCGCAGCAGGCGCGGCTCATCCCAAACGGTGATCGGTTCGACGAAAGGCCCGGTGGAAAATACACAGTGGCGCACTGCGCCTGGCCCGTGTCCGGCCATTTCTGCGCGAATCGGGTAGGCAACCCCGGCGCGAAAAATCGCTTCCTTCGGCGGCGGAATTTCGGCGAATGCAATGACCTTCTGCCAGACTTTTTCGGGCGGCGCGTTGACCACCATCGCGCTCTTTACTTCGAATACTCCCGGCTGCGGCCGCACGAAATGTTCCAGGCCATAAAATCCAGGCGTCAGCAATACCACCATGGACAACACGGCTGGCGCCTGGCGACGCCCCCAATGCGCTGCCTGCATTCCGTAGCCCAAGCTTCCGCCCAGCAATGCCAGGCAGAAGGCCAGCGGCGCGGCCATGAGGATGCAGATCAGGCCTTCGATCGCCACCAGCAGCAAGACCGCTCCTAGCATGGCCACTGGCAGAACCGCCACGGTGACGCACTCTGCGTAACTTCGCGGCCGGTGATAGCTGTGCGTCAACACGGCAAACAACCCCAGACAAAACGGCAGCCCGACAAACAGCCCCCAACCATACTGCGCAATGACCTGCGTTCCCAGGAAAGTGAAAAAGAGTCCTAGCAAACAAGTGGCGCAGACGCTCACCAGCGCGCTGCCCGCGGCGTTGCGCGGAATCCATCGGTCAAATGCGCGAACACCGGGCCACGGTGCGCCTTCTTCGCGCTTTGCTTCTGGCACCGAGGACATGACACTCAGTGCCAGAAAGAATAGAAGGTTTGCAACCGGTGCAAAGAATAGCGCCGCCAGCCAGGTGGGCTGCCCGGCGTCGCGAAGCCGCTTGACGGTCATGGCCAGACCCAGCCAGATGAACGGCAAAGCCACAAATAGCATGGTGCCGGCGAAGATGCGATTTTCAAGCGAGAGCGAATGGACGCCGGTGATCGAACCAAATGGCCGCCAGTAATTCAGCAAGCTCCAGGGCCGGTGAAACCATTGCGTGACGATGGTCCAATCGACCAGGAATTTCAAAACAAAAGCGACCGCGCCAACGATTGCAAACGTCGCGCGGCTTACTCGGCCTTGCCACTGCCATAAGTTGACCGTTCGCACGTCTTACCTCCGCACGGTGACTTACTTCGCCTCACATGTCTCGCTGGCGCAACCGCGTCTTGCCGCAACCCATCGGTACCCTGTATGGAGAAGGTGCGGCACTCCCGGCACGCGAGCGAACCAAATTAGCGGCCGGGCCCACCAGATTTCGCGCGCGACTGCCAGGACGGCGCTGGCTCCGCCGGTGTGCGTGCCGTCGCTTAAGAGGAACCGCAATTCTTTCAGCAATTCGCGGCGGGGCATGCCAAGGAGCGCGCCGACCCGCGGATCCTGTAGAGGAGCGACGCCCAAGCCACGCCTTCGCAGAATGGGGCTCAACCAGCGGGCGATGCGCGTACAGAAGCCGCACTCGGCGTCAAAGAAAAGCCAGCCGCGAGCGGTTTGTTCTTTTCGGTCAGTGAATTCATCGGCCAGGGTAATCATGGTCATGCTCTTTCCATTCGCCGTTTCCTGCTTCAACCAGCGCGCTTCCCGAGCAATGTGACAACCTTGCCGCGCAATTTGACGACGCCTTTGAGCGCCGGCATGGGCATGCGCACAATTTCCTCGAACAGCCCGCTCATCGCGGTCAGGAATTCGAGCATGGATTCCAGGCGCTCCGTGGTTTGGGCACTTCCGTGAGGATCGGTTTGGGCTTCCCTAGCGCATTCGGCCAAGACGCGCAGGGTCGGGTCAATCTCGCGCTTCTTGCGCTCTTCCGCGACAATGCGAAAGATCTCCCATACATCCTTCAAGGTTTCAAAGTGGTCGCGGCGGTCGCCCAGGACGTGAACGACGCGCACGATCCCCCAACCTTGCAGCTCACGCAGGCTGGTGCTGACGTTGGAGCGAGCAACAGAAAGGGTCGCCGAAATCTCGTCCGCCGGCAGCGGCTTTGCGGCGAGGTACAACAACGCATGCACCTGCGCGACGGTGCGGTTGATGCCCCACTTGGTGCCCATTTCACCCCAGTGCAAGATGAATTTCTCTTCGACCGGCGCCAGCCCGGCCTTTCGTTCAGCGCGCATTCGTACCTCCAGGAGACTTCTCGTGAAGTCTCTACGCAAAATTCTTTCCTAACCTCAGTCCGTCTTGCTCTTGCTCCACTTACGAGTTCTTTCCGTCCAATCGGGAAACCGGAATCGCAAACCACTTTTCAGCAACCTCAAAGGCAGCACTCTCCGGCTTTTCAGACTCAGCTCGGTCTTCGTTCGAAGAAAAAACACCCCCATTCCAGCATCCATTCGTTCGCCGGACCTCCGAACTTCACCCTCCCACGCTCCGCGCAAACTCTTCCGCAGGCCGCTACGTGCCAAGGCGCGGGACAGTAGTACCTGCCAGTAGGGAGACATCGCTGCCGAGCAAGTGACACTGGCGCGCGCGTAGAGAGCCAACGCTGCCGCCAGCGCGAACGACGCGACGGACGATTCAGGGGCGAGAGGCACGAGCGAGCCAAATTATCCGACATAACGGTCCTTTCTGTTTTTACAGAATATACTGTTACTATGGGCGGACTGTCAAGGGCTTTTGCATAACGACTACACCGCTGACTCGTGCGATCGAAAGATTTGGAATTACTTTTGAAGAACTTCCTGTTTCGACGTTTTGCTAATCCGAGAGATCACAACGTGCGTACGGTTTCTTCCAGGGGTGAAGTCGTAGAGGCGAGTTCGGGGACTTCGATGCGGATGAGGGTTCCTTGCCCCGGGCGACTTTCGATTTCCAGGCGGAAGTCGGTACCGTAGAGGACGCGGAGGCGTTCGCGGACATTGCTGAGACCGATGCCTTCCACGTAGACATGGGGCATGCGCTCTTCGGAGATGCCGACGCCGTTGTCTTCGATTTCGATGCGCAAGCGACCGTCGCGCTGTTCCGCGTGGAGGCGGATGCGGCCGCCTTCGATTTTGGGCGCCAGGCCGTGCTTGAGGCAGTTTTCCACCATGGGCTGCAGCAGCATGCTGGGAATGAAGGCTTCCAGCGTTTCGCCGTCAATTTCCTTGATGATTTCCAAGTTGTCCTTGCCGAAGCGGGCGACTTCGATGTCCAGATAGTCGTCGATGAATTGCAATTCCTCTTTGAGCGGAACGAAGGTTTCGTGTTTTCGCAAGATGCGGCGGAGAATGTTGCTAAGTTTCAGAACCACGCCGCGCGCCGTATCCGGATCGAAGCGAATGAGCGCGGAGACAGTATTGAGTGTGTTGAAAAGGAAATGTGGATTGATCTGACTGGAAAGCGCGTCCATGCGCGCTTTAAGGAGCAGCTGCTGGTGCCGCTCCAGGTTCATCTCGATGCGGGTGTTGTTCCAGATCTTGAGCGGCGCGGCGACCGACATCAGGGTGGCAATCACGGCCAGGCAGAGCCACCAGTTCCAGCCAGGATCAATGGCAAAGAGCCATTTGGGCTTGGTGGCGAGGACTAGTGCGACGCGCCCCAGTTCGATGCCGACGCACGCGGCAAGTGGAAGCATTTCCCAGGAAATTTCGGCCTTGCGAAAAAAGCGCAGCGTAGCTTTGGGAATGTTGAGAAAGGTGAAGGGGCCAAAATTCCACAGCTCTTCTTTGTTGGGAATGGCCTGACGCATCAAGCCGCCGAGCAGCCCGGCCGCGGAAGCGGCAGGCATGGCGAGCCATTCATGCGCGATCAATGCCGGGATGGTGATGATGGCGCCGCCGATCGGACCGACCACGCGGCCGCCGAGAAGTCCCATGAGGAACGCTCCTTCGAGCGAGAGATCGGCGAAGCGATACGGCGCGCCGACCAGACGCAGCGTGACGCCCAGAATGAGCGGTGGCGTAACGAAGAACATCAGCTTGATTTTCTGGTCGACGTCGCGCTCTTCGGTGAAGAGCACGCGGCGGAAGGTGTTCCAGCGGGCGAGCAGCGCGGCGATGGAAGCAGCGACACCGACCTTAAGCAGGAGGGTAAAGAGAAAGTCGCGTGGTGAGAAAGACGGGTCCATCCCTGGCTCTACAGTATAAGAGAGATTCATGACCGGCGATGGTGCTGGCGGGTCAGCCGTGGCTCGCCGGTTACGCAGCACAGTCCCCAGGAAGTCGGCGTGAACGGAAGGCCGTGTCGTAGGCTGCGCCTGAGGCGGCCCTGCTATAATTGAAAGTTCCCATGGCCAAGAACAACCTAGCGGTAGCAGCAATAGGATCGAAGAACGGATTGCCGCGGCTTGTCGCGCAGGCGGAATTGCCGACACGCTACGCACGCTTCAGCATTCATGGATTCGAAGGAACAGGACTGAAAGAGGCGATTGCGCTGGTGCGGGGGAAGGTTCGCGGACCGTTCAAATCGAAGAAAGCAGTGCCGCTGGTGCGGGTGCACTCGCAGTGCTTGACCGGCGATGTGCTGACTTCGCTGCGCTGCGATTGCCGTGCGCAGTTGGAACTGTCGCTGAAAGCCATCGGCAAAGCCGCTGCCGGAATCCTGCTTTACTTGCCGCAGGAAGGGCGCGGCATCGGATTGATGAACAAGCTGCGCGCGTATGAACTGCAGGACCAGGGCATGGATACCGTGGAAGCCAACGAATCGCTGGGCTTCGCAGCCGATGCGCGGGAGTACGACTTTCCGGCGCAAATCCTGAAACAGCTCGGCGCCACGCAAATTCGGCTGCTTTCGAACAATCCGGAGAAAGTGCGGCAACTGGAAGCAGCCGGAGTCAAAGTTGTGGAGCGAGTTCCCTGCCAGCCGCGGATTTCGAAAGTTGCACGCGCCTACCTGCAAACCAAGAAGAAAAAGATGGGCCACCTGCTGGAAGGCGTCTGAAATCGCGGTAACGCTAATGACACCCGAACTGGAAACGGCGCGTTTGCTCCTAAGGCCATTGGAATTGGCCGACGCAGAACAGGTGCAAGAGCGGTTCTCGCAGTGGGACGTCGTTCGTTATCTAAACGCAATTGTGCCCTGGCCGTATCCCGCCGACGGCGCGCTGACCTACATTCGAGAGAACGCCCTGCCGGCCATTGCACGTGGAGAACTATGGTATTGGACGATTCGTTTGAAGAGCGCGCCCGGTCAAATCATTGGCGCCATTACACTCTCCGTCAAAGATGAAGAGAACCGCGGGTTTTGGCTCGACCCCAAGTGGCAGCGACGGGGATTGATGACCGAAGCATCTGACGCCGTGACCGACTACTGGTTTGGGGTGCTGCGGATGCCGGTTTTGCGCGCTCCGAAAGCAGTTGCCAATGAAGCGTCGCGGCGGATTTCCGTCAAGCAAGGCATGCGAATCGTTTCGCGAGAAGAGCGAGACTACGTTAGCGGGCGTTGGCCTTCAGAGACTTGGGAAATTACCGCGCAGGAATGGCGTGCCCGCCAGCGACCAATCGGGCGCTCGCAGGAAAAAACCGCCAGCTGAAGCTAGCCACCACCGACGAATTGGACGATTTCGTAATGGTCGCCGGCGGCGACTTGCGTGGCGCTCCATTCTGAGCGTGGGAGGATGTGCCGGTTGCGTTCGATGGCCACGCGGCCGGGGCGAAGGGCCAGCGATTCGAGCAGTTGAATGACCGTGGCGCCGTAGGGCGCCGACTTGGCTTCCCCATTTACGAAAATCGAGACAGTTTCGGTAGTATCCATGGTTTTTCAGGATTTAGGCTTTGCACGCAACTGAAAGCGCAAGTGCCCCTTCGCACCGTGGTGAGCTGCGTCAATGACCAGTGCAGGATCGTCACCGGTGAGCTTGGGCATGTCGAATTGCAGCGTAGCGATTCCGGCCGGGCTGGTCTCGGCGGAGGATTCAAACGGACTTGCCGCGCCTTCGACACGGGCTTTCGCCACCGCATTGGCGACCGGGTTTCCGTCTCCATCGCGAACCAGGAGTTGCAGAGTAGCGTTTCGACCGGAGAGCCAGGTGCGCGCGTTGGTCAGATCAACCCTTAGCCCGGCCGGGGCAGCCGGCTTTGCCTGGATCGGCGCAGCCGCAGGCGGCGGTGTTTGCGCTTTCGGGATGGCGATTTGCAGGGCACCGGAGCGCAGTTCCTCGACCACGGCGCGGTGTTGTTCGTCCACGCGGGCCTTCAGCGTGGCTTCTTTGCCGGGATCAAGCGGAAGCAAGTCCTTGTAATTGTTGGTGCGGCGATGGAGTACGCGGCCTTTCCAATGCACCGTGGTGTCGATCAGTGCGCTCGAGATGCCCCTGTCCTCGGTCTGTACATGCACTGTGCCGGTACCCATCACGACGTTGCTGTTGTGGCCGAAAACCATTCGGAAGCTGCCTCTGCCTCACCGTACGCCGCAATCGAGCGCGACGCTACTTTTCTGAATTTTCCGTAACTGGCGCGCCAACCAATTTCACGCGCACGATTTGACCGAACGCCAACTCCTCGTTATTATACCGCTTCGCCTATGAGTGGTTCAGGTCTACAAACCTACGCGCCGCTGGTTTTACACTTGCTGATCGCCGCCACCTTGGCGGGACTTATTTCTTCCTTGTCGGTTCTGGTTGGCTGGCGGCGGCCTAATCGGGCCAAGCAGCAGGCCTATGAATGCGGCATGGAGCCGACTGGCGACGCGCGCGAGCCCTTTTCGGTAAAGTTTTATTTAGTGGCTATGGTGTTCATTCTTTTCGACGTGGAAGCCATCTTCTTGTACCCGTGGGCGATGGTGTTTCGCTCGCTGAGCTGGTACGGCTTCTCGGAAATGATGATCTACATCGCCATCCTGCTGGTCGGGTACTTTTATCTCTGGAAAAAGGGCGCGCTGGACTGGCATAGATAGATAGCCAGCCGGGCAAATCGGAAAAATCGTGTCAGAGAGCGGCCAACAAAACGCTACGAGTGTAATAGTCGAGAAGCTGCGCGGGTGGAACGCGAAGGCGGTCTCGGAAGTCATTGAGTTTCACGGCGAAACGACGGTGGTGGTGCCGCGCGAGTTGCTGCGGGCAACGGCGGAATATTGTCGCGCAGAGCTGGAATTCAATTTTTTGTCCGATGCCACGTCGGTCGACCGCTTCCCTGGAGAGCCCCGCTTTGAGGTGAACTATCACATCGTTTCCATTCCTAAAAGGTTGAAGCTTCGGTTGCGGACGCGCGTCAGCGGCTCCGATCCCACGGTGGACTCCATGGTGCCGGTGTGGCCCGGCGCGGGCTGGCTGGAGCGCGAAATTTTCGATTTGATGGGCATCCGCTTCAACGGACATCCCGATCTGCGGCGGATCTTATTGCCGGCGGACTGGGAAGGTCATCCGTTGCGGCGTGATTATCCGACGGAAGGTTTTCGCGATATTCCGTCCACGTACTTGCCTGCTTTCAAAAAGCAGTAAGATAGAGGGTTCAGGTTAGCTCGGCGAAGCACACGAGAGAAACATGACCACGGTAGAAACTGCCACTGGCCCAGCCAAGACAATGGTCCTGAACATGGGACCGCAGCACCCGTCCACGCACGGCGTGTTGCGTGTGGCGCTCGAACTGGACGGCGAAACGGTCATCAAGGCCGATCCCGATCTCGGCTACCTGCACACCGGCATCGAAAAGTCCTGCCAGGATAAAACGTATTCCCAAGCCATCACGTTGACCGACCGGATGGACTATCTCAATCCGCTCGGCAACAACCTTGTTTATTGCCTCGCAGTCGAGAAATTGCTCGGACTTGAGGTTCCCAAACGGGCGCAGTATATCCGCGTGATGATGGTCGAACTGCAGCGCATCTCCTCGCACCTGGTGTGGCTTGGCACCCACGCCATCGACATGGGCGCGATGTCGGTCTTTCTGTACTGCTTCCGCGAGCGAGAGGAGATTCTAAAGATATTTGAGCGCTTCGCCGGACAGCGCATGATGACCAGCTACATCCGCATCGGCGGCGTAGCGGTCGAACCTCCCGCCGGCTGGCGCGAAATGATCGGCAAATTCCTGAAGATGATGCCGAGCCGCGTGGACGAATACGAAGCGCTGCTGACCGAAAATCGCATCTGGCAGGCACGACTGAAGGGCGTCGGAAAAATCTCGCTGGATCGGGCCATAGCCTACAGCATGAGCGGACCGACGCTGCGCGCGGCCGGCCTGGCGCACGACAATCGCAAAGTATTTCCATACTCGAGCTACGAAGAGTTCAACTTCGAGGTTCCGACGCGCACCGATTCGGACTGCTACGGCCGCTATATGCTTCGCGTGGCGGAAATCCGCGAAAGTCTGAAAATTGTCGAGCAGGCCATGGCCAAGATCACCGACTCCGGGCCCATCCGGACGGAAGCTCCGGGCATCGTTCCTCCGGAGCGCGAAAAGATGAAGACGGAGATGGAAGCGCTCATCTACCACTTCAAAATTTTCACGGAAGGTTTTTCGCCGCCCCCGGGCGATGCATACGTCGCGATCGAATCACCGCGCGGCGAACTCGGTTGCTACATTGCGAGCGACGGTTCGCCAAAGCCCCTGCGTTGCCACTTCCGCACGCCGTCGTATGTGAATTTGCAGGCGCTGCCGCTTCTGATTCACGGCCAGCTGATCGCGGACGTGATTGCCTGCATCGGCACAATTGATATCGTACTGGGCGACGTCGACCGGTAATCGACTGAGGATTATGGAACTTTCGCCACAACTCGCGACACGGTTTGACAAGCTGGCCAACGCCTATCCGGTCAAGCGCAGCGCGCTCATCCCCATGCTGATGTACGCGCAAGATGAGGCCGGTTATGTCAGCGATGAAATGATCGCCGAAATCGCGCAGCGCCTTGAACTGCGCACGGTTCAAGTCGAAGAGACGCTGGCGTACTACTCGATGCTGCGCCGCAAACCGATGGGCAAGCATCACGTGCAGGTCTGCACCAACGTGGCCTGTATGCTGCGCGGCGGCTACGAAATTCTGGAACAGGCCAAGAAGCGCCTGGAAATCGGCCACAAAGAGACCACCAGCGACGGAGTATTCTCCCTGGAAGAAGTCGAATGCATCGGAGCTTGCACCGGGGCTCCGGCCATCCAGGTCAATTACGATTTTTATGAAAACCTCACGACGAAACAGTTTGATCGCATCATTGAAGAACTCGACGCCGGCAAAAAGCCCACTCCGGTCAGCGTAATCTCCGGCGCACTGCACGATCGCGATCCGCAAGAAACGGTGCTCATTAGCAAGCGCTGGGGCATCAAAGATTCCCGCAAAATCGACGTCTATCTGCAGAGCGAAGGCTATCAGGCGCTGGAAAAGGCCCTGAAGCAGATGACGCCGGAAACCATCATCGACGAAGTGAAGAAGTCGAACCTGCGCGGACGCGGCGGCGCGGGATTCCCCACAGGCATGAAGTGGTCTTTCGTCCCGAAAGATTCGCCGAAGGCGCGCTACGTCATCTGCAACGCCGACGAATCCGAGCCCGGCACCTGCAAAGACCGCCCGCTGATGGAAATGGATCCGCATCAGTTGATCGAAGGGATGATCATCGCGGGTCGAGCCATCGGAGCGCATCGCGGCTTCATCTATATACGCGGCGAATATCGCTACGTGCTGGACCTGGTGGATGAAGCGATTGCCGAAGCCTACGAGCGCGGCTATCTCGGCAAGAATATCCTCGGCAGCGGCTTCGATTACGACTTGCTGATTCATACCGGCGCCGGCGCGTACGAATGTGGCGAAGAGTCGGCGCTGATGGAATCGCTCGAAGGCAAGCGCGGCTATCCGCGCATCAAGCCGCCCTTCCCCGCCGTGGTCGGCCTCTACGGCTGCCCGACCATCATTAATAATGTCGAGACGCTCAGCGCCGTCCCAGCCATCATTCACGAAGGCGGCGAAGCCTACGCCAACCGCGGCACGCCCAAAAACGGTGGTACACGGTTGCTCTGTGTCGCAGGCCATGTCAACAAACCCGGCATCTACGAAATTCCACTCGGTATGAACATGAAAAAGTTCATCTACGAGATGGCCGGCGGCATTCCCAACGGCAGGAAACTGAAGGCCGTTATTCCAGGAGGCAGCTCCTGCCCGCTCATGACCGCCGACGAAATCGATTTGCCCATGGATTACGACTCCGTCGCCAAGGCCGGTAGCATGCTTGGCTCCGGCGGCATGGTAGTGATGGACGAAGATACCTGCATGGTCGATATGGCGCGCCGCATCATGCACTTCTACGCCCACGAATCCTGCGGCTGGTGCATTCCTTGCCGCGAAGGCACGACGTGGCTGCGCAAAATGCTGGAACGTTTCCATGCCGGTCTCGGACGCAGCGAAGACATTGACCTGGTCGGTGAACTCGCCAAGAACATGCTGGGCCGCACCTTCTGTCCACTAGGCGACGCTGCCGCGATGCCCACCATCAGCATTGTGCAGAAATTCCGCAGCGAATTTGAAGATCACTTGAACGGGCGTTGCGCGTATAAATCCGCCGAAGCGCTGATCGGAGCGCGATAGGGAACATGGCTGAACAGAAACTCGTCACGCTGAAAATCAACGACCGCGACCTGCAAGTGCCCGCTGGCACGCTGGTGATCGAAGCTGCCAAGCAGATCGCCACGGAAGTTCCCTCCTTCTGCTATTACCCCGGGCTTTCGCTGCAGGCCGCTTGCCGCATGTGCCTGGTCGAAGTGGAAAAAATGCCCAAGCTGCAGACTGCCTGCACGCTGGTCGCAACCGAAGGCATGGTCGTCAAAACGGACACCGCGCAAATCAAACAGGCACGCAAGGGCGTTCTCGAATTTCTGCTGATTAACCACCCGCTCGACTGCCCGGTTTGCGACAAAGGCGGCGAGTGCGAATTGCAGGACATGGTGTTCCGGTATGGCGCCGATTCCAGCCGCTTCGTCGAGGAAAAAATTCATCGCCCCGAGGAAAAGTGGTCGGAGATCGTCTACTACGACGCTCCGCGCTGTATTCTCTGCTTTCGCTGCGTGCGTGTTTGCGACGAAGGCATGGATGTCAAAGCCCTCGGCGTGGGCATGCGCGGCGCCAACAGCGTCATCATTCCCAACCGCGAAGATCACTTGGAGTGCGAAGAATGCGGCATGTGTATCGACATCTGCCCTGTCGGCGCGCTGACCAGCGGCACGTATCGGTACAAGACGCGGCCCTGGGAGATGGAATACGTACCCACCACCTGCGCGCACTGCTCGAACGGCTGCAAAACCACGCTAAGCGTGCGCAACCACGAGATTTTGCGCGCCAACAACCGCGACCTCAGCGGCATCAATGGCGACTTCCTCTGCGTGAAGGGCCGCTTCGGATTCGATTTCACGAAGCACCCCGAACGTATCAAGCAACCGATGGTGCGCAAAGGCGACAAGCTGTTCCCTGTTTCCTGGGAAGAAGCCGCGCAAACCGCCGCCACGAAACTCAAGGAAATTCACGCCAAGCACGGTGGCGGCGACGCCATCGGCTTCATCGGCTCCAACCGCACCTCCAACGAGGAAAATTATCTGTTCCAGAAGCTGGCGCGCGAAACCTTCGGCTCCGCCAACATCGATCACCACCGCACCGCTGACTACACCGGGCTCGTGACCGCACTCGGCGAAAACGCCAAAGATTCGCTGCTCACGATGGACCAGCTGTACAAATCCAAGGCGGTTCTGCTGATCGGCAATGACCCGACCAACCAGAATCCGCTGGTCGCATGGCAGATTCGCGCCGGCGTCCGCCATTTCGGTCTAAAACTTTTCGTCATCAATTCCAAAGAAATCAAGTTGAAGCGCAAGGCCACTCAGTTTGTGCAGATTGCGGAAGGTCAGGAAGCTGCCGCGGTTCGCTGGCTGCACAACGAATCGCCGCTCGGCCCCGCGTTGGTCGAACAACTCACGCAGCTTAAGGCGCAGCTCGATGCGGTGTCCGACGTGGCCATCGTGTTTGGGTCCGAACTCACCGGCTCCGTGCTCGCCGACCTCATCGGCTTCGGTTCCAAACTGCAGGGCAAGGTTCGATACATGGCGCTCGGCGACTACGCCAACTCTCGCGGAGCCGCCGACATGGGCGTTCTTCCCGATCACGGCCCAGGCTACGGCCACTCCGCAAAAACCGGCATGACCGCACCGCAAATGGTCGAAGCCGCGCAAAACGGCAGACTCAAGGCGCTCTACGTGGTCGGCGCCAATCCGCTCGCGCATTTCGGCACGCTCGGTTACGGCCGCGGCAAAACGGAATTGCTCATCATCCACGAACTATTCATGACCGAAACCGCCAAGCAGGCCGACGTGATTTTCCCGGCTGCCTCGGCTTACGAAAAAGACGGCACCGTAACGAATACTTCCGGTGAAGTGCAGCGCCTCCAGAAGGCTGCCGAAGTGATGGGGCCACGCAGCGATTTTGATTTGCTGCGTATCCTGTCGCACCAACTGGCGAAACAGGGCCTCGGCAAGGCGTTCCATTATAAGAACCCCGCGGCCGTCTTCGAAGAAATTCGCAAGACCGTACCCGGTTACGACGTCGAACTGAGCGTTCTGCTGGCTGGCGAAGCCGACGAAGTGAGTATGCACGTCCGCCGCAACGGCGCTCCCTATGACGTGCCGGTCGGATTGATTCGCTCGGCCAACGACACGCTCTTCACCAGCGGCACCTTGAGCAAATTTCTCACGATCATCGAATCCGTTCCGGAGGCGCAGGCAAAATCGTGAACGGCTTCATTTCACACCTCACTTCGACTCTGTCAGAGGGCACTGGGTTCTGGGTGTTGACCTTCATCAAGATACTACTGCTGCTCTTCATCGTCCTGACGGTGAACGCTTACCTCACCTGGTTCGAGCGTAAGGTTGTGGCGCACATGCAGTCGCGCATTGGCCCGCATCGCGTTGGTCCACACGGCTTGCTGCAGCCCGCCGCCGACGGGCTGAAATTTCTTTTCAAAGAAGACGTCATGCCGGCTGGCGTGGACAAATTCGTTTACCTGCTCGCTCCGTTCCTCGCGCTGACTTTGTCGCTCGCGTCGCTGGCAGTGATTCCCTTCGGCCCCCAGCCGCTTCCCTTTCCTTTTTTTGGGCACCAGATCAATCTTTGGATCACCAATCCAGACATCGGGCTGCTGATTCTTTTCGCAATCACCGCCCTCGGCGTTTATGGTGTGGCACTGGCCGGCTGGGCGTCCAACAGCAAATATCCGCTGCTCGGCGGCCTGCGCAGCTCCGCGCAGATGGTCAGCTATGAACTTGCGCTCACCATGTCGGTGGTCGGCGTTGTCCTGATGGCCAACAGCTTCAGCCTGACCGACATCATCAATCAGCAGGACAGCAGCAAATACGGCTTCCTCGGCTGGAATATCATCGGTATTCACAGCTTTACGCAGGTTGTCGGCTTCCTGTGCTTCTTCATATCCGCTATCGCGGAAACCAACCGCGTTCCGTTCGATCTGCCTGAAGCCGAATCCGAACTGGTCGCCGGCTTTCACACCGAGTATTCCAGCTTCAAGTTCGCCATGTTTTTCATCGCGGAATACACCAGCATGATTACCGTGTCCGCGCTCTGCACCATCCTCTTTTTTGGTGGCTGGCATTCCCCGTTTCCCGCGGCGCCGTTTTGGCACTTCACACACTACCTGCCGAGCGTCACGTTGCTTCCCTTCGGCTTGTGGGTCATCTACGACGGCATCAAGTACGAAACCATCTGGGGCCGCTTGGTTCTTCCCTTGATCGGCGCGGTGATTACCGCAATCGGCGCTGCGCTGCTGATCTTTCCTGCCGCCAACGAATTCATCCAGGCGCCGTTCTGGCTGCTGGGCAAAGTCTTTTTCTTTTTGTTCTTTTACGTCTGGGCACGCGGCACGCTGCCCCGCTTCCGCTATGACCAGCTCATGAACATTGGCTGGAAGCTGCTGCTTCCCGTTTCCATCGTCAACGTCATCATCACCGCGGGCGTAGTGTTACTGAGGACCAAGCCGTGAGCGCGCCGCTGATCATCTTCTTCGTTCTCGCGGCGCTGGCCGTCATCGGCGCCGTCAGTCTGATCCTGCAGAAGCATCCGATTCACAGCGCGCTCTCGCTGATTGTGGTCATGGTCGCTCTGGCCGGCCTGTACTTGCTCATGGGCGCAGAGTTCGTCGCCGCTGTACAGATCATCGTTTATGGCGGCGCCATCATGGTGCTCTTTGTCTTAGTGATCATGCTCTTGAACGCCGGCGAAGAAGAACGTACCGACTTCTCGAAGCTGGCCAAGTTCGGCGGGCTCCCGCTGGCGCTCGCGCTCACCGGCTTGCTCGCGGCCGCGATGGTTCGTCACGGCAGTTCGATTCCCAATCTGGAAACGCCCGGCGCACTCGCTCCAACGGGACAGCTCTCCACTTTGCTTTTCACGACGTTCGTCTACCCCTTCGAGCTCACATCGTTTCTGATTCTCGTGGCCATCATGGGCGCGCTCGTCCTGGCCCAGCGGGAGAAAAGCTGACATGGTCCCGACGCAGTATTACTTGGTCCTCAGCGCGATTCTCTTCGGCCTCGGCGTGGCGGCCTTCGTTTTCCGCCGCAACGTCATCACCATCTTTATGTCCATCGAGCTGATGCTCAACGCCGTCAATTTGTCCTTCGTCGCGTTCAGCCAGTCCATGCCGGCAACTAACGCGCACAAACTCGACGGCCAGCTTTTCGTTCTCTTCGTCATCGTGGTCGCGGCGGCGGAAGCCGCCGTCGGGCTCGGCATCATCATTCTCACGGCGCGCAACCGGCAATCGCTCAACGTCGAGCGCGTGGACCTGCTCAAACTCTAATGCCCAATCAGCCCATTCTCGAACATTTGTGGATCATTCCGCTGCTGCCGCTGCTCGGTGGTGCCATCAACGGCCTTTTTGGCACCAAGTGGCCGAATAAGATCGTCAACACCGTCGCACTCTCCGCAACCGGCCTCTCTTTCCTCGCCGCCGTCGAAGCGGTCCGTGAATTCATAACCTACGTAGCGCCCACCGGGCAAATCTTTCGCAAAGAATTTTTCGACTGGATCTTCACGGGAGCCTCGGCCGGAAACTTCCGCATCGGCTTCGACCTGCAGATGGACCAGCTCACCGTGGTGATGGTCTTGGTCGTGACCGGCGTCGGCTTCCTGATTCACATCTATGCCACTGGCTACATGGCGCACGAAGGCGGTTACTACCGCTTCTTCAGCTACCTGAATCTGTTCATGTTCTTCATGCTGATTCTGGTGCTCGCCGCCAACTATGTGCTGCTGTTTGTCGGATGGGAAGGCGTCGGCCTCGCCAGCTATTTGCTGATCGGCTTCTATTTCCTGAAGAAATCCGCGTCCGACGCCGGCAAGAAAGCCTTCATCGTCAATCGCATCGGCGACTTTGGCTTCATGCTCGGCATGTTCCTGCTCTTCCGTACCTTCCACACGCTGGATTTTTCGCAACTGTTCCACCAGGTGGCCACGCAAGACTGGCCCCATGAAGGGTGGGGCGTTTTTGGCACTTTCACCGTCGCGGGTCTGCTGCTGTTCACCGGGGCCTGCGGCAAATCCGCGCAGCTTCCGCTCTACGTCTGGCTTCCCGACGCTATGGAAGGTCCTACACCGGTCAGCGCATTGATCCACGCGGCCACCATGGTTACCGCCGGCGTTTACGTCGTCGCCCGTTCGCACATTTTGTTTCAGCACTCGGAAACTGCTTTGGTTGTCGTCGCCATCGTCGGCTGCGCCACTGCGTTTTTCGCCGCCACGATCGGCCTGGTGCAGACCGACATTAAGAAAGTTCTCGCCTATTCGACCGTCAGCCAGCTCGGCTACATGTTCCTGGCCTGCGGCGTCGGCGCATTCTCTGCCGGCATCTTTCACCTGATGACCCACGCGTTCTTTAAGGCGCTGCTGTTCCTGGCAGCCGGTTCGGTCATTCACGCCATGGGCGGCGAGCAGGACATGCTCCGCATGGGTGGTTTGCGCAAGAGCATCAAGTACACCTTCGCTACCATGTTTATCGCCACGCTGGCCATCGCGGGCATTCCGCCGCTCGCCGGATTCTTCTCCAAGGATTCGATTCTTCTGAGCGCGTACAGCATTCCCGGCGGCCACCCGCTGTACTTCGTCGGCTTGCTCACCGCGCTGCTCACCGCCCTCTATATGTTCCGTCTGGTCTTCCTGACGTTCTGGGGCAAGCCCCGCTACGACGAACACCACGTTCACGTGCACGAGTCGCCGTGGAGCATGCTCGGCCCGCTCGTCGTTCTGGCCGTGCTCTCCGTTGTCGGCGGATGGTTGGCCGCTCCCGCGCTCTGGGGCGGCAAAGATTACTTCACGGAATTCCTGGCTCCCGTTTTTGGCTCCGGGGAAGCCGCTGGCGCCGCCGCAGCCATTGACGAAGCCGCCGCGCACAGCCTCGAAATTGCGCTCGCCATCGTCGCTGTACTTACCGCCGCATTAGGCATCGCCGTCGCCTACTGGCTCTATCTACGCCAGCCGAAAAAACCGGCCGAACTGGCGAAGTCCCTGCAGCCCGTTTACAGAACGCTGTACAACAAATATTGGGTCGACGAACTTTACGCCGCGACCGTCGTTCGCCCGCTCGTCTGGATCTCTGATCACGTCCTCTGGAAAATCGTCGACGTAGAAGCCATCGACGGGACCGTGAACGGAATCGCGCATGGGGCCACCGCTATAGGCGACAGGGTGCGCCACACCCAGTCCGGCAATACGCGCAGCTACGCCGCTTGGGTCGTAGTCGGCGCGCTCGTCGTTATCGTGATTGTCTTCTGGCCGACGCTGCGCCCGATGATCGGCATGGTGACGAAATGAACCCCAGCCCTCATCTGCTTACGGTACTGATCTTCTTCCCCGCCCTGGGGGCTCTCGCGCTGATGATCCTGCGCGCCGATGACCATATCTGGATTCGACGCATGGCTCTCGTCGTCGGCACCTTCGAGTTCCTGGTTTCTCTGGTTCTCATTCCCAAGGTGTCCGTCGGGTCTTCTGGTTATCCCCTTGAACTCAACATTCCCTGGATCACTGCGCCGCAAATCCACTATCACCTCGGCGTGGACGGCCTGTCCATCTTCCTCGTCATCCTCACCACCCTCCTGACGCCCATCTCCATCCTCGCGTCCTGGAACAGCATCCACCATCGCGTCAAAGAATTTTTCGTCATGCTGCTGATGCTGGAAGTCGGCATCGTCGGTGTCTTCCTCTCGCTCGACCTCTTCCTCTTCTTTCTCTTCTGGGAAGTCATGCTGATCCCCATGGCCTTCCTCATCGGCATCTGGGGCCACGAACGTCGCATCTACGCCGCCGTCAAATTCGTGCTCTATACCATGGCCGGCTCCATCCTCATGCTGGTCGGCATCCTGTGGCTCTACAACGTCACCGGCACTTTCGATCTGCCTGTGATCCAGCAAGCGCTGACTGCGCGCCCGGATCTGCTCGGCGCCACTGCCGAAGCGCACTTCCACACCGAAATACTCCTGTTTCTCGCCTTCTTCGTGGCCTTTGCCATCAAGGTTCCGCTCTTTCCGCTGCACACCTGGCTGCCCGACGCTCACGTCGAAGCGCCTACCGCAGGCTCGGTCATCCTGGCAGGTGTGTTGCTCAAAATGGGCACCTACGGCATGATGCGTTTCTGCCTGCCGCTCTTCCCCGACGCTTCGCGCAAAGCTGCGCCCTACGTCGCCGCTCTTGCCATCATCGGCATCATCTACGGCGCCCTCGTTGCACTCGTCCAACCCAACCTCAAGAAGCTCGTTGCCTATTCCTCCGTCAGCCACCTCGGCTTCGTCGTCCTCAGCATCTTCTCTTTCAACGCCGTCGCCATGCAGGGCGCCATCTACCAGATGCTCGCCCACGGCATCTCCACCGGAGCGCTGTTCCTCCTGGTCGGCATGCTGTACGACCGCCGCCACACGTTTGAAATCGCGCAGTACGGCGGCCTGGCCACTCCCATGCCGCGCCTTTCGGCGTTTTTTCTCTTCGCCGTGCTCTCTTCGCTCGGCCTGCCGATGCTCAACGGCTTCATCGGCGAATACCTGATCCTGGTCGGCACCTACATCGCCCACTGGCAGTGGGCCGCCTGGGCTGCCACGGGAGTCATCTTGTCCGCTTGTTATCTGCTCTGGTCCTACCAGCGCGTTTTCTACGGCGAAGTCACCGTCGAGAAGAACAAGACCCTTCCTGACGCCACCGAGCGCGAACGCTTCATCCTCGCCACCATGTGCGCCGTCATTCTCTGGATGGGCATCGGCTCGGCGTTCCTCACCAAGCGCACCGCCGAAGCCACCAATACCATTCGCAAGCAAATGGAACGTCCCTGGGGCATGGAGACTTCTCTGCCCGCGGGCGGCCACCACACCATTACCCTTGAAAGGTCGAGCACCCGCTAAATGCCCATTGCCACTCCCTCTACCGCCGATTTTTACCGGGTGATGCCGGAGCTGATCTGGTGCGGCTTTGGCCTGCTGCTGATGCTTTTGCAGCCGTTCACCAAGAATCGTAGCGTGCTCGCGACCTTTGCCTTCGTCGGCGCGGCAGCGGGCACCGCCGCGAGCGTTCTCGCCTACCAGCACACCGGCGCCGGCTTCTTCGAACTCATCCGCTCCGATGCCTTCAGCCTTTTCTTCCACTTGCTGGTAGGCCTCGTCGCCGTCCTGGTCATCCTCGCCAGCGACTCCTATCTCAAGCGCGAAAAACTCGACAGCGCCGAGTTTTATGCCTTGATCTTCTTTGCGACCGCCGGCATGGGCGTCCTTTCCTCCGCGCAGGAGCTCCTCACCGCCTTCATCGGGCTCGAAATGAGTTCCATCTCTAGCTACATCCTGGCCGGCTACCGCCGCGACACTCTCAAGTCCAGCGAATCCGCTCTCAAATATTTTCTGCTCGGCTCTTTCGCTACTGGCTTCTTTCTCTACGGCATCGCCCTCGTCTACGGCACCACCGGCACCACTATTCTTGACGCCATGGGGGGCGCCGATCCCAACAGCGTCCTCCTCAAGCTAGGCCTCGCCCTGATCTTGATCGGCCTCGGGTTCAAGGTCGCCATCGCGCCCTTCCAGATCTGGACGCCCGATGTCTATGAAGGCGCTCCTACTCCCGTTACCGCGCTCTTCTCCGCCGGGCCCAAGGCTGCCGCCTTCGCACTGCTCTTGCGCATTTTCGCTACGGTCCCTGCGGCCACCCAATATTGGTTCTGGGCTTTCTGGATCCTCGCCGTCGTCACCATGTTCGCCGGTAATCTCGGCGCCTTGGTTCAGACCAACGTCAAGCGCTTGCTGGCCTACAGCTCCATCGCGCATGCTGGCTACATTCTCGTTGCCTTCGCGGCCGTCACCGGCATGGCCAGCAACACCACAGGCGACGGCGCCGTTCCCGCCTACGCGGCTGTGCTCTTCTATTTACTTGGTTATGGGCTGGTAAAGGTCGGCGCCTTCACCATCGTTTCCCAACTCGGCGGCAAAGACGAAAAGTACGTCAGTCTTGAAGACTACGCCGGCCTCTCCCAGCGTCATCCCTGGGCCGCCGCCACGCTCAGCCTATTCTTGCTCTCTTTGCTTGGGTTGCCCGTCACCGCCGGCTTTTTCGGCAAGTTCTATATTTTCAAGGCCGCGATCAACTCTCACTTGGTCTGGCTTGCCGTCCTGATGGCGGTCAACAGCATCATCGGCGCCTATTACTACCTCAAGATCATCGTCGCCATGTACATGCGGGAACCCTCCGAAGACCCAGCCGCGTCTGCTCCTGTCGCTTTCCCCGCAGCCGTCAGCATGGTGCTGTTCATCTGCGCTGCTGGCACCGTGTACTTCGGCCTGCTCCCCAACCAGACCTTCCGCCTCCTCCTGGAAAAAACCCTGATCGGTGGCCTCAAGTAAACCGGGTTCACGTTCTTGGCTGGTTTTGCCCAGAGCTCACGCTTCATTCTTCCTGCTCTATGTGGAGCAGGGCCAAGGAGCTGCACTGCATCCAAAAACAAAATGGGCCGAAGGCTTTCGCCGTCGGCCCGTTGCAAAATTCAACTAGAGTTTACTTCACGATGAATACGGTGACGAACGTCAACAACACCAACGTTTCCACGAACGCCAGCGCCAGAATCATCGGAATGAACATGTTCTTCGCCGCACCCGGATTCCGTGCAATGCCTTCTTGCGCTGCCGCGCCGATTCGGCCCTGACCCAAGCCGCATCCAAACGCTGCGATACCCACGCCAAAGATTGCTGCGATCACCAAAGCGCCCTTGCCTGCGCCGGCGGCCGCCGCTTCACTGCCCTGCGCAAACGCGGCTGGCGCCAGAAGCGCCACGCCTGCGAGCGCGCTCAACAACATGCTCACCTTCTTCATGTACTGCCTCCTTATGAATTGCCGCCAGGAGGTGGTTCCCGGACACCGTGCAGCCGGGCTCACACTGGAGCGACACCTCGCCGTCAACTACATGCCGGCGAAAACTCGATTAGTGTTCTTCGGCCGTGGCCAGTCCCAGATAGACCGCAGGCAGAGCCGTGAAAATGAAAGCCTGCACAAATGCCACCAGCAGGTGCAAAGCAATGAAGACCAGCGGAATCAGCGCGGGGAAAATTCCAAGCGCAACTCCCCGCCCCGCACTCATGCTCCATCCCCACGCGGAAAGGCCCGAAAGCAGGCTCACAAAAATCAGGTAAATCATGTCGCTCGCGAAAATGTTCGCGTAAAGACGGACGGTCAAGGAAAGTACGCGCGCGCACATGCTGATGAACTCCAAGGGTAGGATAAGCCACGCAATCCACCACGGCGTCCCAGCGGCAAAATTCTTCATATAATGCCCCAAGCCCAGGTGACGTATTCCCTGATAGTTGAAATAGAGGAAAGTAAGCGTCGCGCAGGCGAGCGGCACAGTTTTCTCGCTCGTGGGCGCGGAGAACCAAGGGAACACGCTCATCAGGTTCGAGAACAGCACAAACAAGCTGATCGCGCCGACAAAATAGACGAAGCTCCGCGCATGGTGCCCGGCCGCCTCATCCAATACGTCGCGAATCCCGATGCGCATCGGGTTGGTCAGCAGCATTTCCGCCGCCTGTTGCATGGCGCCGGGCTTTTCCACGGAAAGGCGCATTCGCAGGATCACCGCAAGCAGCGTGACCAGCAGAATCATCAAAATGCTCATGATCACGTGTTGTGGGATGGGCAGGCCCGGATTCTCAGGCTTAATGTGCAGCGCGCTTAATAGCGCAGACGCCATCCAGCCAAAGTGATGATTCACCCAGTACGTTATGGGACCAAAATGTTCTTCCATCTTCTCGCAAGCCCTCTCCGGGCAGACTCCTTAAGATTCGGGTTGGAGAACTTCCCACACACTTGCCGCCATGATTGCAGCCACAAGCGCGCACAATCCCAACCCAATGCTGATCAAGGGAACGTGCAGATACATGAATATAACATACACGCCGAGTGCAACCAACGCGTAGCGGAACAGCAGCAGGAAAGATGTGCCAAACGGTGAACCCATTGATTTGGCTGGTTTTGTAGCGATTTCGGCTTCCTCTGAGGGAACCCGAGCGGGCACACTCGCTCGCAGCATCACGGTGCGGATGCCCCGGCTAAGCCAACGAAAGTTCAGCCAGCCGAGCACTGCCCCGCCGATAAGCCCTTTTGTCCAGTCTGGACGGTGTAGCGCCATCGCCAACAAAGCGGCGGCTCCTCCGAATCCCAGCGTCAGCCAGGCGATTCGGCGCAGCACCCGTTCCCCGGGCAATCCACTTTCAACTTTTTGCCCTTGTCCAATCATCCTTAGGCGGACACTCATCGCGGGCGATAGCGACGCGTGATATCAACGAGGCTGCTGATGAACCCGAGGGCTCCCCCGACAATCATTAGCCACGGTCCGGTGTGCAGCCATTTGTCGGCCAGATAGCCAAGGAAGCCGGCCAGCACGATCGCCCCGACGATGGTAAACGGCAACTCCATCGCCGTCGCCGACTGCCTCATCGTGTCGCCGATGGCCTTCTCAGATTTGCTCAATTTTTTCTTGTCAGAACCTTTGACGTCCTTCCCTTTCAGCGAACTGGTGGGGTCTTCAAGCCGCTGGTCGTCCTCGACAAACTCTTTTTTTTCGTCCGCTGCCATTCCGACCCTGCCATTCTCGCTCTAGCGCCTGGCGATCCCGCGTTTGGTGCGGGCGTGGTCGGAATCCGCCGCGGAGCCCGACCCATTCAACCTTTCTTCACTTTTCAAACAACAGCTCCCCCGCACGGCTCGTCGCCTTCACAACCGCCTTGATCAGCGTCACGCGCAGCTTCCCTTCTTCCAGCTCCAATATTCCGTCAATCGTGCATCCGGCCGGCGTCGTCACCGAATCCTTCAATAGCGCCGGATGATCCCCCGTTTCCAACACTACGCTCGCCGAGCCTTTCATCGTCTGCGCCGCCAGCAGGGTCGCCACATCGCGCGGCAAGCCCACCTTCACGCCCGCTTCCGCCAGGGATTCCAGAATGATGTAGGCAAACGCCGGCCCGCTCGCCGAGAGCCCCGTCACTGCGTCCATGTTCTTTTCATCCACCACCACCGTGCGCCCCACCGCCTCAAACATCGCGCGCGCCATCTCCAGATGCTCCGGCCCCGCATGTGCGCCGCGGCAAATTCCGGTCATCCCGCAGCCCACTGCCGCCGGCGTGTTCGGCATCGCGCGAACCACAGCCGCCTTACCATCCAAATGTTGCTCCAGATAGCTCGTCGGCACCGACGCCGCCACCGAAATCACCACCGCCTGCGTTCCAATCTCCGGCGCAATCTCCTTCAGTACCTCCGCCACCACCTGCGGCTTCACGCCCAGCAAAACAATGTCCGCGTCCTACACCGCCTTGCGATTGTCGCTGGTCACCGAAACGCCCAGCTCCTTCGCCAGCGCCGCCGCCTTTTCCCCGTGCTTTACCGTAGCGGTCACGTTCTTCGCTTTGAACAGCCCTTGCTTCAAATAGGCGCGTAGCAGGATTCCGCCCAGCTTGCCCGCGCCCAGCACTGCCAGTTTCTTGTCTAATAGTTTTAGAGGCATGGTCACACCATTCTTGGATAGGCTGCCACTTCCGTCAACTCGCCTTTTTCTCTCGTCCCCGCCGGGTCTGCTCACTCCTAAAATGGAATCCTCATGTCGGTCACTGTCCCTCCTACCAATAGCAGGCTCCCGCATACTCAGAAGCCAAGAACGGTTCTTGCGTCCGCCTTCTATCGCACAATCGGATGGCTACTGGAAGCGGTCATCGAACTCTTGGTCCGCTTGACCGGTCGCCGCGTCCGCCGCGCCGATGCCTCATGGCTCGACTGCCCTCTTGGTGATTCCGTGCTCATCGGCACCGGCATTTACGACCGCATCGCTCGCGAGGAAAATCTGCAGTTGCGTCTGGTGCCGGACGCTGGCTTGATTGCCGATTTTACTGCTCTTCGTGGCCCATCGTTCGATCCGGACGTGGTGCACCCTCGCGTTCGCCATTTCTACGAACACGCCGCGCAATACCAGCTCGAGGCCTGGAGCGAGGTGGCACTCATCGGCAAGTTCTTCTTGTGGCTGCTGGTCGAATTCATCAGCCAGCGAATGGACCAGTTGAATTTTCCGATTTCCCCTCTGGAAATGGCCGGTGGCATGACCAGTCAGGTGATTCAGCTCACCGAGCCTACCAACGGACGCCTTGTCTACACGGGCTGGCTTCGAAAGTTGAAGTCTTCTGGCTTGGTCATGTTCGCCGGTATCTATTCTGTCGCGAGAATCCCAGGTGAGGAAAATCCCTGCGTTAAGGTCACGTTCCCAGACCGCGGCAGCGCCAACGTTTACCTTAGACCCGTCAATCATCCCGACGGCTCTTTTGGCCTTCATTCCACCGGTTCGGGCTTCGGTAAATCCGGCTTCTATCGCCTGGTGGCGTCGGGCCCGGATTACCTGTATGTCAGGAACTTCACGACATTGCACGAAATCTTTCACGTCTATGAAGATAGAGAAGGGATTCTGCGCACCGATCACACCATCTTTTTCTTGGGTATGACCATCGTTCGTTTGCACTACAAAGTCACACCAACTCAGATTTAACCCTTTACCGAACAAAAACTGGCAATATCGATGTACCCGATCCGGCCCGTGACAACTCTAACCAAACGACTCCATTGAAAGTCGTCCGAGGCCGTGCTGGGCCCTTATTCGTCGTGTTCAATCGCATGAATCGCAGATGAGCGCAGCATCTTCCCCACTTCGCGGGTTCAAATGGGCCGCAGGCATCGGCATCGTTGTCTTCATCGCAATTCAATTCGTTCGCCCGAGCCTGCCCAATCCGCCCGTTATCGCCGACCTCCAGGCTCCGCCCGAGATAAAGCAAATCCTCAAGAATTCCTGCTATAACTGCCATTCCAACGAAACGCAGCTTTCCTGGTTTGACTGGCCCGTCCCCGCCTACTGGCTCGTTGTCCGCGACGTCCGCCAAGGTCGCAAGCATCTCAACTTTTCTCAAATCGGCGCACTCCCCGCCGCCCAGCAGCGCGGATTCCTCTACGAATCCCTGAGCCAGATCGAACTCGGCGCCATGCCGCCTCCTGCTTACACCGAAGCCCATCGCGATTCGGTGATCACCGCCGAACAGCTGCAAGTGTTGAAGAATTATCTCCAACCCGCCGCCCTCGCCACCGCTTCGCCCGAACAAGCCGAGGCCGCCAACGCACAATACGAAAAGTGGATTTCCTCCGGCGCCGCACCCGCCGAAAGTGTCGCGTCCGCTCCGAATGGCATCGCTTTGATTCCCGAATACAAAAACTGGATCCCCATCAGCAGTACCGATCGCGCCGACAACGGCACCATCCGCCAGATCCTCGGCAACGACATAGCAGTCAAAGCCATCGCGCAAAATCTCATCAATCCCTGGCCTGATGGCACAGCATTCGCCAAAGTCGCTTGGCTCCAGCAAAAAGACGCGCAAGGCGTCATCCGCCCCGGTGCGTTCTATCAAGTCGAATTCATGACGCGCGACTCAAAAAAATACGGCGCCACCCTCGGTTGGGGATGGTCGCGCTGGCGCGGCACGAATCTCACACCGTATGGAAAGAACGCGGACTTCACAGAAGAATGCGTCAGTTGCCACAAGCCGCTGCACCGTTCCGATTACGTCTTCACCGCGCCGATTCGAGGCCAGCAATGACCCGCCGCGCATGTCCGCCACATCTGCTCGCGGTGATCGGCCTCTTCGCCTTAAGCCTTGCCGGCTGCGCCAAAGACGTTCCCGCCGCGCACGCGCGCCTCAATTACGACGCCTCTCCTCTCGGCAGCCTCCCCGCCAATCCCCTCCACTGGAAAGTCATCACGTCCTCCATCCATCCGGCCGACTCCACCATGTCCACGCTCTACGGAAACGATATCGCCGTCGCCTACGCCCGCTCCCACGCCGAACGCGACTATCCCGCCGGCGCAATCCTTTCCCTGGTCACCTGGACCCAGCAGGAGGACCCCCGCTGGTTCGGTGCCAAGATTCCCTTCCACGTAAAATCCGTCGAGTTTGTCTTCGTGAATGCCGCTGACTCCGGCAAGTCCGTCTACTCCTATCAGAGCTTTGATGGCTCCCCGCTCCGCAAATCCTCCGAAGAGGCTGGCTCCACGCTCAGCGCACACGCCGAATCCTTGCTCAGCCAACGCGCCGCCGTCCTCCCTTGACGCCATATCGCAATCTCGACCATCGCCTGCGGCGTCCCGCCGAGATATACTCCAACCATGCGACATCTGGTCGATATCGGCGCCCACGCCGAGAAGGAGGTGATCCAGTGAGGTACGGTTTACCTTGACGCAGTAGAGGAGGCGCTTGTGACTACTCGAGCGCCTCTCTCCTTTCCCGCGGCAGTAAGACAAGAACCCTTCGGTGTCCCCGTTTGAGAGCCACACATCCAACCAACGGAGCAGCGCACATGGCACACCCAAAACTTCACTCCCTCATGGTTCGGTCTGTGACTCATCTTTTGCTGAGATCGATCACCACCGCCGCTCTCGGCCTGGCCGCCACTGCGGTCTGCCTAGAAGCGCAGGACCAACCGAAACCCGGCGGTGATGAATCCTGGACCGCAACCAGCGAGAAAGCCGGACCGAACGCCAATCCGTCGCGAACTACCGAGAGTCACACCAAATCCGGCAATCGTACCGTGGACAAGCAGAGAGTAGAATTCCTCGGCCCCAATGGCAGCTATCAACCCTTTTTGGAGACCGAAACCGAAACCGTCCAGGTAACTGACACAGCGACGCGCACCATCGTGCGCACCTACCAGTGGAATGGAAACGGCCAACGGACTCTAGCTCAGGTGACCGAAGAAGACTCACGCTCGACACCCGCCGGCGATGCTCACGTGGAGCGCAAGACCTCCAGTGCGGACGTCAACGGGAATTTTCAGGTGGTACGCCGCGAAATTGCCGACACGAAAAATGTTAGCCCCAACGTGGAGGAGACCAAAAGCACGGTATACCAATCCGACGGCTACGGTGGACTCGCGCAGTCCGAACAGACCCAGGAAGTGAAGACGCGTGGCGCAGATGACAGCGTTGCCGTGAAGAAGACTACCCTTTCTCCCGACGGCAACGGCAGATGGAAAGTGAATGGCGTCACGGAAACCACCATCAAAGTTGACGGCCAAAACCGCACCACCGAAGAGCGCGTTTCGCGCCCCGATATCGAGGGCAGGCTTTACGAAAATTCACGCACCGTTTCTAAAGATTCCGAAACGCCCACGGGAGAAAAGCGGACCACCGTCGAATCCTATTCGGTCGCCTCTCCGGGCTACAGCGACGGCGGCATGCATGCGAACCAGCGAGTCACCACCATCCGGAAAAAGGACTCGAAAGGAGAAATCGTCGAGCAGCAGCTCGAGCAAACCAACGGCATCAGTCCAAGTGACGGTCCCAAGGTTACCGCGCGAACGAAGTATGTCGTGCAATACGCCGGCCCGGGAACCCAACAATCAAAGACCGTTGAAGTCCGTGATGTCAGCGGCAATTTCCACGTCGTCTCCTCCGAAACGCAGAAATCCACTCAGCCTCCTCCACAGCAGACTCAGCCTCCCCCTAAGCCAACGCCCGACGCGCAAAAGTCCGAACCACCCCAACCTCCCAAAAAGCCTTAGCTCCCGCCTGTCACCGCGGGCACGTAGAATCAACGCTTCAGCCATTCCAGTTCCCCTTCTTGAACACCCACTCGCGAGTTTCATCCTGCACTTTCAACTTTCGACTGTTCGCTGGCCTCTCCTGCTACCATATCGTCCATGCCCAACTCTAATTTCAACCCTACTCGTGGCGAGTTCTCCAGCCGCCGCGAATTCATTGGAACCACCATCGCCGCGGCCGCCGCCGCTTCCCTGCCATTCGTGCCAAACGCAACCGCCGCCTCCAGAATTCCGGTCGGCCTAGAAATGTATTCCGTCCGCGAAACCATGGCCAAAGACCTCAACGGCACCGTCCGCGTCGTCGCCGCTGCCGGTTATCAGGGTCTCGAGTTCTACGCACCCTATTACGACTGGACGCCCGCCCAAGCCAAGGACATGCGTAAGCTCCTCGACGACCTCGGCATTCGCTGTTTCTCTACGCACAACGACAGCGCCTTCTTCTCTCCTGACAAAATCGGCCATGCCCGCGAACTCAATCTGATCCTCGGCAGCAAGTACATGGTCATGGCCAGCTCCCACGAAGGCGCCACCGTCGAAGCCTGGCAGAAAGTCGCCGACACGCTCAACGCCGCATCCGAGAAACTCGCCTCCGATCACCTTGGAGTCGGCTACCACAACCACCAAGTCGAATGGAAACACTTGGAAGGCGGCGCGAGACCCATGGACATCCTCTCCAAAGCCACCAAGCCTTCCGTCGTCCTCCAGCTTGACGTCGGCACCTGCCTGGAAGCCGGCTCCGATCCCGTCGCCTGGATCAAAGCCAACCCCGGGCGCATCCGCTCCATGCACTGCAAGGAGTGGTCGCCTGATCCCGGTAAAGGTTATGCCGTCTTGTTGGGTGAAGGCGTCGCTCCATGGAAGGAGCTCTTCGCTGCGGCAGAAAAAGGCGGCGGCATCGAATACTACCTGATCGAGCAGGAAGGCAGCCGCTTTTCCGAAATCGAAACCGCGCAAAAGTGCCTTGCCGCCTTCCGCGACGCCTACGGCAGCTGAGTCGCTTCACGCATGCGAACTCTCGCCGCCCTTTTCCTCGCCTCCGGCGCCGCTTTCTCCGCGTGGCTCAGCCAACCGCAAGCTGCCGGCGCAGGAACTCAGAAGGAAGCTTCCCGAAACGTGGGCCCTAAGGAAGTCCTTCACAAGAACGTCGCGGTAAAAATGCGCGACGGCGTAATCCTTCGCGCCGACGTGATGCTTCCTTCAGCCGAAGGAACGTTTCCCGTCCTCATTTATCGCACGCCCTACGGCAAAGACCGCGCCCCTGAGAGCTGGTCCACTTTTCCGAAAGCCGTCGCCCGCGGCTACGCCGTCGTAATTCAGGACGTCCGCGGCCGTTACCAATCGGAAGGGGAATTCACTCCCTACCAGACCGAGGGCCGCGACGGCTACGACACCATCGAGTGGGCCGCCGCGCAGCCGTGGTCGAACGGCAGCGTCGGAACGTTCGGGCTTTCCTATCCCGGCGCGGTGCAGTGGCTCGCCGCGGTGGAAAATCCACCACACCTCAAAGCCATGGTGCCGGCGATGACCTTTTCCACGCCGCGCAACTTCTTTTATTCCGGCGGCGTCTTCGACGGCTCTTGGCTCGATTGGATCTGGTTTAACATCGCGCCGGACCTCCGCAAACGCAAGAATTTGCCGGGACCACAAACGCGCGCGCAAGTTGCGGCTTCCTGGAAACAGGGGCACGAACGCATGCAGATGTTCCTGCCGATGAACGAACTCCCCGATCTGAAGGACGCTGCGCCGTTCTACTACGAGTGGCTGGCGCATCCGCCGGCGGATTCGTGGTGGGACTGGGCGGAGCTCGGCGAAAAATACCATCGGACGCACGCGGCGGTGCTAAATGTTTCCGGCTGGTACGACGAAGCCTATGGTCCAGACGGCGCCACCACCAATTTCAATGGCCTGCTGGCTGCGCGAAGGAACGAAGCGAATCCGCGCACCGCAACCATCATCGGCCCGTGGACGCACGGCGAACTGGAACGCCGCAAGGCGGGCGACCGTGACTTCGGAGAATCCGCCGCGGTGGATTACGACGAAATTATTCTTCGCTGGATGGACCACTACCTGAAGGGCATAGACAACGGCGTCGAAAAAGAAAAGCCCGTCCGAATTTTCGTCATGGGCGACAACGTCTGGCGAGACGAAGATTCCTGGCCTCTCTCGCGCGCTAAGGAAACCATTCTTTTTTTGTCGCCCGAAAAGTGGTTTCGAGCCGAAAAGTCGCAACAGGGCGCGACGCTTGGCCTCGCACAGAAGCGCTGCGAGAACTGCGCAAATTACGCTGAATTCGTTTCCGATCCAGCCCATCCTGTAACGGACCCGTACACCACCTTCGGGGCGCGCGACTACGCTTCGCTTGCCGGCCGCAAAGATGTTCTGGTCTTTGACTCGGAACCGCTGCCATCGGACACCGAAGTCACTGGCCCGGTGCGCGCGGAAATCTACGCTTCCGCGGATGTACCAGACTTTGACTTATGGGTTCGCGTACTCGACGTTTTTCCCGATGGTAGTGCGTACAACTTGATGAGCCCGGGCCTCGATGTTCTCCGCGCCAGCTACCGCAACGGCTCAGCGCAACCGGAACTGCTGCGACCCGGCCAAATCGTTCGCCTCGACCTCGATCGCCTGCTGACCTCGAACGTCTTCAAAGCCGGCCATCGCATTCGCGTGCAAATTTCTGCCGCCTTCTTTCCGCACTTCTCGCGCAACCTGCAATCCGGCCGATCGGAAATCACTTCGTCGGAAACCCGTGTCGGATGTATTCGCATTTACCAGGACGCCGAACATTTCTCCCGCATTGTCCTGCCGGTCGTCCCGCGCAATCCACCACGCTAGAGCAGGAGCCTTTTGCAAAGACACCAACGTATTACGACAATGCGAAACATTTCGAACTCTGCTCGAAAGGATTTTAGGAGACACCGTAACGCCCTGGGAGTGGGAGGGCTACACCCGCGAGTACATCGAGGAGAGCCGCAAGAATTAATCGTGTCGGGCGCCTTGGATGATTTGAATCGCGTGAACGACCAGATGGGAGACGGCGTCAAGAGATTCAACGGCCCCTTGGGGGCTGCCGGGAAAATTGAGGATGAGGGTGGTGCCGCGGATGGCAGCAGAACTGCGCGAAAGAATCGCGCGGGGAGTTCGTTCCAATCCCTTGCGGCGCATTTCTTCGGCGAATCCGGGAATCATCTTGTCCGCAATGGCTTGTGTGGCTTCCGGAGTGACATCGCGCGGACCAAGGCCGGTGCCGCCGGTGGTGAGGATGAGATCCATTTTTTCTTCGTCGGAGAGGCGTTTGAGAAGGGTTTGAATCTGGAAGGCGTCGTCGGCAACCAGATCTGTTGAGGCAATGGACCAACCGAGTTCTGTGCAGCGAGCGACCAGGGCGGGTCCAGAGGCGTCCTGACGTTCGCCGCGCGCAACGGTATCGCTGATCGTGATGATGGCGATTTTCATCCGCTAAGAGGTTTCGACGGCGTCGCGGCTGGATTCGTCCATGAGCCGCATGGCTTCCATGAGCAAGCCAGTGGTGCCGCGTGTGGTGGTGGTGCGGGTGGAAGCGTTGGCGGCGTTGAAATCAATTTCGAAGTCGCCAGCCGTCCACAGAATAACCTTGTATACAGCATCATCGCCTTCGATGCTGCCGATCTTCGCATCGCGGCACTGGCCGCTCGCAAAAAACAGTTCGCCCTGTTCGCCGTTGTTGCGTACCCGGAGACGGCAGGACTTCTGCCCCATTTCGAGAGATTGCAAGAGATCAGTCATGCTCATTTCTTCCAGGCGGCCCTGAATGACGCCGGGGCGCGAGGCGCTCTTTTGCAGTTTTTCGAGGTGGATGCGGTCCACGACTTTCTTCGCAGCACGAACGAGATCTTTGAGCACGAAAGGCTTGGCGATGAAATCTTCCACGCCGTCGGTCAGCGGTCGCAGCTTTTCTTCGATATCGGCGCGGCTGGCCATGAACAAAAACGGAATGAGGCGGGTTTTTTCGCGGCCGCGCAGTTTTTCGAAAAGCTGTCGGCCATCGAGGCCGGGCATCTTGTAGTCGCAGAGGATGGCGTCGGGCGGCTCGTCGATTACTTTCAGCAGTGCGTCGGCGCCATCGTTGGCAAAGATGACCTCGCAATGGGCCTCCATGCCCTTTTCGATGAGGTCGCGCACGAGGGGATTGTCCTCGGCGACGAGCAGGCGAACCGTTTTGGAGGAAGCTGCGGTCATTTTTTAATCGTTCGGGGAGTGCGGCGATAGTCGCCGCTCTTTCCGCCGGTTTTTTCCACTAAAAACAGCTCACCAATCTCAATGCCTTTGTCGAGGGCTTTGCACATGTCATAGACCGTGAGTGCGGCGGCGGCGGCAGCCACGAGCGCCTCCATTTCGACGCCGGTCTGGGCGGAGGCGGAAACGTGAGTGCGAATCTCGATGCCATTTTTGCACACGGTGGGGAGCACATCAATGTGAGTGAGGGGGAGCGGATGACAAAGAGGTATCCACTCGGAGGTGCGCTTGGCGGCAGTGATACCAGCGATGCGGGCGGTTTCAAGGGGGTCGCCCTTGGGGTTATTGAGTTTGCGAATAGCGGCCAGGACTTTGGGCGGCATGCGGACGAAGGCGTGGGCCTGGGCAGTCCGGTGAGTGATGGACTTGGGGGTGACATCCACCATGCGGGCTTTGCCGGCTTTGTCGTAGTGGGAGAGTTTGGGCATGGGAGTCAAGAGCTCTGCTAAAGCATGGCCTTGCCTGAAGAGCGCGCCATTATAGACCTCGAGGCAGAACATGGACGCGTTCGCCAGCGTTGATTGTCTCGCGGTCGGGTGGGATGACCAAAAGGCAATTTGCGCGGGACATGGCGATGATGTCACCCGAGCCTTGCCAGCGGAGGGGGGCCACGCGCGGGTGCTCCCCGTATTCGATGGTTGCAGGGAGGAAATGCGTCAGGCCCGGCTTTTCCTGCATACCCTCGGCGACGACGGCTTCCAGCAATAAAAGTGCAGCTGGCTCCGCGCCCGACAGGATCTCGATGGCGGGGCGGACGAAGAGGTCGAAGGTGACCATGGTGGAGACGGGGTTGCCGGGGAGGCCAAAAACGGGCTTGCCTTTGCAGGTGGCGAAGACGACCGGTTTGCCGGGGCGGATGGCGACGGCGTCGAAAATGAATTCAGCGTCGAATTCGCGGAGAACCGGCTCGACCAGATCATACTTACCCGCAGAGACGCCGCCGGAAAGGACGAGAGCATCGGATTCGAGGCCGGTGGAAATTTTGGCACGGAGGTCAGCGTGGGTATCTTTGGCGTTGCCTAGGAGGATGGGCTCGGCATGAAGTGTCTTTACTTGTGCGGCCAGCGAAACGGAGTTGCTATTGCGGATTTGGAATGGGCCGGGAGTAGAGGTGAAGTCCACGACCTCGTCGCCTGTTGAAAGAATAGCGATGCGAGGTTTGCGAAAAACCGTGGCTTGCGAGGTGCCAACCTGCGCAGCAGCGGCGAGTTGAGCGAAGCCTAGACGCGTCCCTTTCGTGAGAACGTTTTTTCCGGCGGATTTTTCGCTGCCACGGGAGACGACGTGCTGGCCCGGAGAGACTGCGCGGTCGGGCGTGACCGTGTCGCCGCTACGCTGCGTGTGTTCGACCATAAGGACGGCGTCGGCGCCAGCGGGGAGGGCGGCGCCGGTCATGATCTGGATGCACGTTCCTGGCCGGACAGAGACGGTTGGAGTGTCGCCGGCTTTCAGTTCACCGATGCAACGGACCGTTGCGCCGGGATGCGTGTCCGAGGCGCGAACCGCATAGCCGTCGCGGATGGAACGGTCGAAAGGCGGATAGTCGCGGTCGGCAACAACCTCCTGCGCGATGACTCGGCCGAGTGCGTTGAGCAGGGAGATGGATTCGGTTTGCGCTTTGCCCAAAAGGGCCGTTGTGCGAGAAACGACGAGTTCGCGGGCTTGCTGGTAGGAGAGCACCGTAAGAGCTTATCTAAAAGTCTCGGAGGTGAGAAACGGGCGGGAACCAGTCCATGACGAAAGGTGCCAATTTTCTACCCGCCCTTGCACACCGTTGCTCTCGAATAGGGCGACCATGGCCTGAACCACGGGACCTGCCACTTGACGTCTTACAGCCAGCGGGAGAGGAGGGTGGCTTCGGGGACGATGGTGGCGTCGCGTTCGGGGCCGGTGGAGATCATGCCGATTTCGATTTGCAGGAACTCGCTGATGAAGCGGAGATAGTCGAGAGCGGCTTTTGGAAGTTTAGCGGCGTCTTTAACGCCGTAGGTGTCCTGGCACCAGCCGGGTAGAGTCTTGTATTGGGGGACGACGTGCTCATACTCTTCGGCGAGCGCAGGCATTTCGTGGATGGGCTTGCCTTTGTATTTGTAGCCAGTGCAAACCTGGATTTCGCGCTGCGTATCGAAGACGTCGAGCTTGGTGACGACAAGCGAATCGATACCGTTGATCATCTTGGCGTAGCGGAGTACGGCGAGATCGAGCCAGCCGCAGCGGCGCGGTCGCCCGGTGACGGCGCCGAATTCCTTGCCGCGTTCGCGAACTTCTTGGGCTTCGAGGTCGGGCATTTCGGTCGGAAACGGACCGCCGCCGACGCGCGTGGTGTAAGCCTTGGAGATGCCGAGGACATGCTTGATTTTAGTGGGCGGAACTCCGGCTCCAGTGGTGGCTCCACCGGACGTGGCGCTGGAGCTGGTGACGTAAGGATAGGTGCCATGGTCAATGTCGAGCATGGTGCCCTGCGCCCCTTCAAAGAGGACGGACTTCCCTTCACCGAGCGCTCGATTGACGAGTTCAGCAGAATCGCAGATGTAGCCACGGATCGTTTCGCCGAGTTTCAGCGTTTCGTCGACTTCGTGAGAGAAATCAATATCCGCGCCGTAAGCGCCCTTGGCGAGACGATTTTTTTCCGCGACGACGCGAGCGGCTTTTTCGCGGAAGAGTTGCGCATCGAGCAGATCGCACATGCGCAGGCCGCGGCGAGCCATCTTATCTTCGTAGGCGGGGCCGATACCGCGCGAGGTGGTGCCGATTTTGTTTGCGCCGCGTGCGGATTCAGCAGCCCTGTCGAGTTCGCGATGGTACGGAAAAATGAGGTGGGCACGATTGCTGATGTGAAGGCGGCCGGTGACGTCGATGCCGGTCTTGGCGAGCATTTCGATTTCTTTGACGAGGGCGACGGGATCGACGACGACGCCCATACCGATGACCGCATGCTGCTTCGGGCGAAGAATGCCGCAGGGGATCAGTTGCAGGACGTGCTTGTCCTTGCCGATGATGACGGTGTGGCCGGCGTTGTGGCCGCCAGCAACGCGAACGATGTAGTCGAAGGAGCCGGCGAGATAGTCGACGACCTTACCTTTACCTTCATCACCCCACTGCGCCCCGACGACGACGACCGATTTCATTCGCGACCTTTCCGCTTCGTGCTCACACTGAGTGGCACAACTTACAAATCCGAGTCCGTGCTACTCGCCTTCTTTGCCCACACACTGTTCCCGGCGCAACGAATAGGAACGGGCTTTCGGGGAAAAGAAGAAAGAAAATCGTACGACGGACGATGCGGCAACGCAAGTGAGAGAGGCGGGCCGCGGATTTGGCGAAATTGAAGGTCCGATGGGACAATAAAAGTCTATGAGAAAACACTTTTCTTGCACTGTGGTAATGGCCGCGACAGCTATTCTTTTTGGCGCGGCGGTAAACGCGCAGCAAAGCTCGACGCAGGCGCCAGCGAGCACCAGCAAGCCAGCAACCAGCACCACGCCCAAGAGTTCAACCACCGGACAGAGCGACGGCGCGGCGAAAACCGGCCAAGCCGGGGCGACGGCTAAAAAGCCCGGAGCGGCCACGGGGACGGCGACGCTGCTGAAAACGGCAAAGGACAAACGCAGCTACGCGATTGGATTGAATATTGGCGCAAAGGTGGCCAACGAACTGAAGGCGGGCGGAGTGGATATGGATTCGGCCATCCTCGCCAGGGGGATTCGCGATTCGCTAACCGGCGGGAAACATCTGATGACCGACGAGGAGGTGAAAACCGCTTTGACCGCGCTCGAAACTGAACTGCGCGAAAAGGCACGCGCGGAATACGAAGCGATGGCCGCGGCGAACAAGAAAGAAGGCGATGACTTTCTGGCGGCGAACAAGTCGAAAGAAGGGGTGCAGACGCTGCCGAGTGGGCTGGAGTACAAGATCCTCAAGGCAGGCACCGGACCAAAACCAGCGGCTACGGACAATGTTTCCTGCAATTACCGCGGAACTTTCTTGAACGGCAAGGAGTTTGACAGCTCGGAAAAGCATGGCGGCAAACCGGCGACGTTTGGCGTAAGCGAAGTCATCAAGGGATGGACGGAAGCGCTGCAGTTGATGCCGGTTGGTTCGAAGTGGCAATTGTTTGTGCCTTCAGACCTCGCCTATGGAGCTCGAGGAGCGGGCCAGGAGATCGGACCAAATACGGCACTCATCTTCGAAGTAGAGCTTGTATCCATTGAGCCCAAGGCCGAGGCGAAGCCCGACGCCGGGAAGCCGGATGCAAAGCCAGAAGGATCGAAACCCGAAGCAAAGCCGGAAACCAAGCCGAATTCGAACTGAGGGCTTTTCTACTTGAGCGCCTTGTAGCGGAAGCAGGTGGTGAGGTGATCGTTCACCATGCCGACGGCCTGCATGAAGGCATAGCAGATTGTCGAGCCGACAAAGCGAAAGCCGCGCTTTTGCAAGTCCTTGCTCATGGCATCTGACTCGGGAGTCTTTGCGGGCACTTTTTGGTGCATCGTCCAGTTGTTCTGTTTCGGTTTCCCACCGACAAACTGCCAGATATAGGCATCGAAACTGCCAAATTCCCTTTCGACTTTCAAGAAGGCGCGAGCGTTATCTACGGTTGCTGAAATTTTCAAGCGATTGCGGACTATGCCCGGGTCTTCGAGAAGCAGACGCATTTTCCTGGCGTCGTAGCCGGCGACGCGCTGCGGATCGAAATTGTCCAAGACTTCGCGGTAGCGGGCGCGCTTGCGGAGAATGGTGTCCCAACTGAGCCCGGCTTGCGCGCCTTCCAAAATGAGAAATTCGAACAGCACGCGATCCTCGTGCACGGGCACGCCCCATTCTTCATCGTGATAAGGAATGTTCCACTCGTTGGCCGCCCAGCGGCAGCGCGTCGCGGTCTTTGGTTTTGCGGGCATGATCCTCCCCTCGTTGTGGAATCTTAATATTTAAAAGCATGGCCGCGGCGTTGTAACGGGCCTTCGAAATAAATCCAGGACAACTTGGCGATGGAATACGTAATCCCGATAGCGAACAACGTGACCAACACGCCGCTAAGTGTTGAAATGCGCGGCGGATGGTGCAGGAGCAGCGCGTGAAGGCTTACGTTAACGACTAGATGGATCAGGTAGACGCAATAAGAGACCGAGCCGAGTTCCAGCAATAAAGGCGTACGGAGGAAAGCTGCGAGCCAACCAGTGCGATTCTGCACGGCAAGCAGAAGCACAACAGCGTAGAACGCAGCCATCCATGTAAAGCCGATCGACTGCATGCCCCCAGTGCTGGAGCCGTAAGAAAAGAAAAAAAACATGAGAACGCCGACCGCGAGAGCCGCGAGGAGAAAGCGCAGCTCGGGCAGGTGCTGATCGAGCCAGCGCCGGCCGGTCTCAGAACGGACAGCGATGGCGGCCAGCATGCCCATGGCAAGCGCGTCCATACGACAGACGGTACGGGTGGTGATCAGAGTGGCCGGCGAGTCCAATACAAGACGAAAATAAAGACGCGCCAGAATCGCGAGTAACACGACCGTGCCCAGAACCCATTTCAGATAGCGCGGTGGAACCAACCGAACCACTAGCGGGGCGACCAGATAAAACTGCTCCTCGACCGCCAGTGACCAGAGGTGGCCGAACCAAGCTCCGGCCAGCCCATAAAGCTGGAGATTGAAGGAATTTTGCAGAAAAAGGAAATGCGACCAGACGGAGAAATTAAGCGGAGGCCGGAGCCCGGAATTGGAGAACTTCACCACCTCGTCTGCGGCAAAGGCGATCAGCAGAATATAAAACAGCACCCACGCGAAATATACCGGAACGATGCGAAAAAAACGACGAGCGTAAAACGTCTTGAAGTAAGAGCCGGACTCTCGTGCGTTCATCAGAATGCCGCCGATGAGAAATCCCGACAGGACGAAGAAGAGGTCCAGCGCCGTCCAACCCATGCCGACCGAGCGCTGCAGATATGCCAGAAACGTGCCGGCGGGATACTCGCCCTCCTGAGAAACAGAGTGGTAAACGAGGATCATGACCAGCGCAAATCCGCGTAAACCGTCGAGTTCTATGAGGCGCTGCTTGGGAAAAGGGCCGGCCATTCGCGTCTCGGCAAAGTAACAAGAGGCAAGGAGCCTGGTCAAGGAAGAGCCGAGTCCTGGCGAGACAATTGACAAAAAAAGAGCGCGCGGGCTAGCGGCAGCTCGCGCGTCCAGGATGCCGGACTCTTTATAGACCTACCGAGAACAGCAAATCTTTCGAGCTCTTGCGATGTTACCCGACGTGGCGGTCGATGGCCTTGGTGATCTGGTCCTTGGGGACCGCGCCCACGATCTGCTCGACGACTTGGCCACCCTTGAAAACGAGAATCGTGGGAATGCCGCGGATGTTGTAGCGGCCGGCGGAGTTCATTGCCTCGTCCACATTGAGCTTGGTGACTTTAATTTTGCCCGCGTAGTCGTGAGCAATCTCCGCGACCGTGGGGGCCAGCATGTGACACGGGCGGCACCATTCCGCCCAAAAATCGACGACCACCGGCTGGGCTCCGCTGGCGGTAAGCACTTCGGCTTCGAAGTTTCCGTCATTTACCGACTGGATGTTGTTGTCTGCCATGTTCTTTGCTTTCAGCGGGATACCCTTTTGTTGGTGTTCCGCTGGTCTCCTTGTCCATTAATTAGATGTTGTAACAGGTAATTGGTTTCCTGCCGGTTGACCCAGCCCTCGGGCGGCACGCGCCGCTACGTATAGTTTGGCATATTCCGTCGCCGGTGTTTTCCAGGAAAAATCCTTGGCCATGCCGTTCAGCTGGATGCGCTTCCAAATGCGTTCGTCAGCGTAATGGTGCAACGCCTGCTTTACAGCATAGAGGAATGCAGCGCCGGAGTATTCGCTGAACTTGAAGCCTGTCCCAGTGCCGTGCTCGAGGTCAAAGTTTTCGACGGAATCGTCAAGTCCGCCCGTGGCACGCACGACGGGAACGGTGCCGTACTTCAAGCTGTACATCTGGTTAAGGCCGCTGGGTTCGTAACGCGATGGCATCAGGAAAATATCGGAGCCGGCTTCGACTTTGTGGGCCACCACATTATCGTAAGCGAATTTGTAGCCGACCCGACCGGGATAGGCGCTGGCCAGGGCGCGGAAGAGATCTTCATAACGGCGATCGCCTGTCCCCAGTACCACCAACATCAGGTCTTCGCGAAGCAGTTCGTGTGCGCGGTCGGCGATAAGGTCGAAGCCTTTTTGATCGGCGAGGCGGGAGACGATGCCCATGAGCGGGCGATGAAGATTGTCGGTGGGCAAACCGAAAAGCTGCAACAGATCCTGTTTACAGACCTGTTTTCCGCTTAGATCTTTCGCTGAATATTTCGCCGCGATCAGCGTGTCCTTGGCAGGGTTCCATGCGGAGTAGTCCACGCCGTTGAGAATGCCGACGATGCGATCGGGGCGACTGCGGACGACGCCGTCGAGCCCATAGCCAAATTCAGGAGTCTGAATCTCTTGCGCGTAGCGGCGGCTTACTGTGGTCAGGTAATCGGAATACACCAGTCCGCCCTTAAGCAAATTCACGTTTCCAAAGAACTCCAGGGCGGCAGGGCTAAACAGCACGTCGGGAATTCCGGCGCGGGCGAGTACATCGCGGCGAAATTGTCCCTGGTACCCCATGTTGTGAATAGTGAAAACTACGGGTAAATCCCTAACCACGTTATCGTCGCCGTAGGCAGTGCGAAGCAGGACGGGCAAGAGGCCAGTCTGCCAATCGTGGCAGTGGAAGACGTCGGTGGGCCAGGCGTGTTTCGACAACTCGATGGCCGCGCGGCAAAATTCGCTGTAGCGTTCGGCGTTGTCGGGGTAGTCGCCGGCGGCTGTTCCATACAGAGCGTCGCGGTCAAAGTATGCTGGATCATCTACGAAGAAATAACGGACACCGTCGAGCAGTGTGCCGTCGGCGATTGCAGGAAAGCGGAGGCGGCCGCCGAGAGGGATGGTCAAACTGGGAATGATCGGAGTGTCCGCCTTGGTGCCGCGATAGCGAGGCAGGACGACGGCCACTTCGTGGCCCTGCGCTACAAGAGCTTTCGGGAGCGCCTCAATTACATCGGCGAGACCGCCGGTTTTGGAGAAGGGCAAACCTTCAGAGGCTACAAAGAGAATTCTCATCATTGAATGGCTCAGAGCTTGTAGGCACAAACCCTGAAATCCGACTGCGCCGCCTTGGTACGCTACCGAAGCGGCGACGAAGCGTCAAGCGAACCAGTCGGCTTTGCTACAATCTTGGTTTCCATGACCAGACAGAGATTGGGGCAGCACTTTCTCTACGACTCGGGATGCCGCGAGCAGATCGCAAGGGCCATCCGGGTATCGCGGCATGCGCTAGAAAGGCATGAGGCGCATCCCTATTGCTGGATCGAGATTGGCGCGGGACACGGGGAAATGACTGAATATCTGGCGGCCGCGGGAGCGCCCGTGTATGCGGTGGAGCTGGATCCGCCGTTGATCGCTGAGTTGCAAAGCCTGGCCGGCAAGTTTCCAAACCTGACAGTGGTCCCGGGAGACGTTCTGAAGACCGATCTTACGGTTATCGCCGGGGGCCGTCGCGTCAAGCTGTACGGAAACCTGCCCTACTACATTACGTCGCCAATTCTGCATCGCTTTTTTGAGCGCGCCGAACTGATTGACGAGATCCACGTCGTCATTCAACTGGAGGTTGCGTTTCGCCTGGTAGCACGACCGGGCACGCGGGACTACGGTTACCTATCGGTGTTGACGCAATATTATTCGCGTCCAGAGATCGCGCTGAAGCTGCCCGCGGGGGCGTTTCGGCCACCGCCAGAGGTCGACTCGGCACTCGTTTCTATGAGACTGCCCGGGGAAAACGCGAAACTGCGGATGGAGGACAGTAAAAGGTTCCTGGACTTCGTGAAGGCGTGTTTCGCACAGAAACGCAAGACGCTGGTGAACAATCTGCGCGGCTCGGCGGAACCGGCCCGCATCAAGAAAGCCCTAGCCGAATTGAGACTGGCTACCTCAGCCAGAGCGGAGGAGCTATCGGTGGCGCAACTGGCTGATCTTCACCGCAGTCTCGTCTAACTCAGGGACTCGAGGCACCATCCTTACGACGCGCCAGGTCAAGCAAACGATCCGGATAGTCGGAAATGATGCCGTCCACACCGGCCTCGACCAAAAGACGCATGTGAGCCGGATGATTGACCGTCCAGCAAACCACCTGCAGATCGCGCCGACGAGCTTCGCGAAGTAGACGCGGCGTCACTAAGTCTCCGCGGACGGCGACCTGGCGCGCTCCGATCTCGATGGCCTTGTCGAGCGGCTCGGGAATCTGTCCTTCCACAAGCAATCCGGTCATCAACGTGGGCTCGATTTTGCGAACGCTAGCAAGAATCTGCGGGTCAAACGAGATGATAACGGTGCGGGCAATTTCTCCGGCTTCGCGCAAAGCGCCGATCAATGCGTGTTCACCGCCCCACGAGCCGAACGGTTTCAACTCCAGGTAGAACACCACGTCGTGTTTCCTGGCAAATTCGAGAATTTCTTCGACGGTCGGAATCCGTTCTCCCGCGTATTCGCTGCCAAACCAGGAGCCCGCATCCAGTTTGCGAAGTTCGGCGAGCGTCATGTCATGTACGGCGCCCTGCCCGTTGGTGGTGCGATTGACGGTCGCATCGTGAATGGCAACGAAGCGCGCATCACGCGAGAGCTGCAAGTCCGTTTCGATAAAAGCCGCGCCCATCGCCACAGCCTTGCGATACGCCGCGAGGGTATTCTCTGGGGCGTAGCCGGAAGCGCCTCGATGAGCTATCGCTAACAATCCCGTTGCTCCAAGGAAAACAAAAAATGGGAACAGCGCTGGCGGGCTGAAATGCAGAAGGTATCCTACCATCCCTCACGTGCGGAAACACCTATCGTGGGATGCATTGCCTTCTAAGAAAAATACGCAGTCGAGTCACGCGGCGTGTTTACAAGAAAAGCCGTATTCGCCGGCGACGAAAATTTGACTTAGATAGGGTGGTCGGAGGGCTATACTCTCGGTCATCCAGGCACGGAAAGGACGCCGTCATGCGAATTAGAGTTCGGCCATCGGTGGTACTTGGCGCAGTGCTGGCATTGCTCGCAATAACTGCCGTACTCCCCGCGAATCCACAGAACGATAGTCGGCAGCGTAACGAAAAAAAGATGCAGGAAAACCTGACCAAGGAGGTCCGGCATCAACTGCTGCTGCTTCCCTACTATTCCGTGTTCGACAACTTGATGTTCAAGGTAGCGGGAGACAAGGTAACGCTTCTCGGCCAGGTGGTGCGTCCTACGTTGAAAAGCGACGCGGAAAGCGCGGTAAAAGGAATCGAGGGTGTGGCTTCGATTGATAACCAGATCGAGGTCCTGCCGGTCTCGGCGATGGACGATCAGCTGCGTCGCGCTGTCTATCGCGCGATCTATGGAGACACCGCGCTGTCGCGCTACGGAATGTCCGCCCTGCCGTCTATTCACATCATCGTGAAAAACGGCAACGTAACTCTGGAAGGCGTTGTGGATTCGGAATCCGACAAGAATCTGGCAAATCTGCGAACCAACGGCGTGCCGAACGTCTTTTCAGTTACCAATAACCTGAACGTTTCCGCGAGCGAATCAAAGAAATAGGCAAGGTGCCCACGCTTTCACCACACTTTGTAGATTTGGCCGGTCTGCCGGCCCTCGACGCTCTTGCTGTAAGCCAGTGCCGCGTCCGCGGCGGCGACCGGTTTGTAGCCCGGAAAATATGGCCCGTACGACTCTATCGACTCTTGTAAAACCGTCGGGCTGACGATGTTGATGCGCAGGCCGCGGGACAGCTCAATGGCCGCGGCGCGGACGAAGCTTTCCAGAGCGCCATTCACCAGCGAAGCGCAAGCTCCCAAGCGAATCGGGTCTTCACTTAGGATTCCGCTGGTTAGGGTGAACGAGCCGCCGTCGACAAGCGCGTCCTGTCCTGCCAAGACCACGTTCACCTGCCCCATCAGTTTGTCGCGCAACCCGACGTCGAACTTTTCAGGACTCAATTCGCTCCACGGTCCTAAATGAACACTGCCCGCCGCACAAACGACGGCATCTACCTTGCCGGTCTTGTGGAAAAGCGCTCGCACGCTCGGCAAATCGCGAATGTCGGCGCGTAACTCTCCACTGTTTCGCCCCACGCCGATAATGAAGTGGCGGTGTGACCACTCTGCGGAGATGGCTTTCCCTAAAGTACCGTTGGCGCCAATCAAAACGATTTTCATCTTCACACCCATGGTGGTTTTCGTAAAATCCCACACTTCACGTTATACTTTTTTATGGCCAGACGCACTTGGCACGGATCGCTTGCAGTGTTCTTCACCGCAATTTTTCTTCTGTCGGTCCTCGCGCTTCCGGCGTTTTCGCAGACACCAGATTGGGTAAAAGACCAGATCGACTGGCGCGCGCAACACGTTGCCGACCTGCAGAAACCCGATGGATGGCTGTCGCTAATTGGGCTCGAATGGCTCCAACCCGGGGAGACGACCCTCGGTTCCGCCCCGGACAACAAGATTCATTTGCCCGCCGCGGCTCCCGCTCACCTGGCCGTGTTGAAACTGGAGAACGACGCTGTACAGCTTGTTGCGCCCAAAGGCGGCTTCCCGGCCGGCTTGCAGGTGGATGGATCACCCGCCCAGGAACAGGTGCTGCGCGCCGACCCCGACCACGATAAGTTCAATCCACGGATCACTTACAGCACGCTCAATTTATACGTGATTCGACGCGCCGCCCGCTTCGCGGTGCGTTTGAAAGACGCAAAATCGCCCTCCCTAGCGGAATTTCATGGATTGAACTGGTACGCCCCCGATGCGGCCTACAAAGTCACGGCAAAATGGGTCCCCTACAATCCGGCAAAAAAAGTCTCTCTCATAACATTGATCGGAACCAGTTACGACCAACCCGTGCCGGGGTATGCCGAGTTTATGCTGCAAGGAAAGAGCTATCGTTTGGAACCGGTTTTGGAAGATCCACAAAGCAGCAAGCTTTTTTTTATCCTGAAGGATCCGACCAGCGCAAATACGACCTATCCGGCCTGCCGCTTTTTGTACACACCGCTACCAAGCCATGGCCTTGACCATGAAGGTGATCTGGTGTTGGACTTCAATCATCTTGAAAATCCGCCGTGCGCTTACACGCCCTATGCCACCTGCCCACTGCCGCCCGCGGGCAACCGGCTGCTGGTGGCGTTACCCGTCGGAGAACAGCGTTATCATAAATAAATGGCGTCCGGATCTCCCAACACACTGCATCGTGAAGGCGATGACAACGGGGCTCGAGAAAAACTGGTTGCCTTACGGGGCGCGTTGCTGCGACTTCACAAAGCCCTGCTCGATATGGAGCGGCGCGACTACGAGCGTGAGCATGGCGTTGTGAACATCGGTGAACTCTTTCGGCTGGTGGTGGGCGATCCGCAGTTCGCCTGGCTGCACAATATTTCCGAATTTGTGGTTCGGCTCGACGAAACACTGACCGGAAAAGCACCCGTCGCCGGGCCGGATGCTGACACTGCTTTCGACCTTGCACGAAAAATGTTCACGCCAACTGAGACGGGCGACGGTTTTCAAAAGCAATACTTCGATGCCATCCAGCGCGACCCGGCGGTGGTTATGGAGCATGCCGAACTGGCGCGCCTCTTTACGCAGACTTTGCGTTCTGACACCAAGGAATAGCTGGTAGCTCGGTTTGTGTTGCTCCTGACTTCGCCATGACCCATTCCTTTGACATTCCATCTGCTCAAGTTGTTCACAACCGCTCCGCCCAACAGTTCGAATTGCACATTGGCAATATGCTTTGCCTGCTGCAATACCGGATAGCGGGCGTGAAGATGATCATTTTCCACACTGAGGTGCCGGCGGCCATCCAGAAGCGCGGGCTGGCGGATCGCATGACCAGGGCCGCCCTCGAATTTGCTCGTGCTGAAAAGATGAAAGTAGAGCCGCGCTGCCCCTACACCGCAGCGTTTCTCCGCGAACACCGCGAATACGCCGACCTGTTGTAGTGAGCTGCCGCTCGAACGATTGATCGCATGCGCCGCCGATTTAGGCTCATGAACGTATGTGCGATACTCGATGGATGGCGGTTTCCCACTCAGGTCCAACAAAAGCATATTTCGCCTTGACCGCGGGCATCCTGTGCATCGCATGGTCGGCGATCTTTGTGCGCTGGACATCAATTCCCGGTCCGGCCTCGGCATTTTACCGTCTGCTGATCCCGGCGATGGTCCTGCTTCCCACTTGGCTTCTACCGGGCCAGCGGACCAAACTGCAAGCTCGCAGTTACGCCATCATCGCCATTGGAGGATTCTTCTTCGCGCTGGACCTCGCGTTTTATAACACCTCCATCCTGCAAACCAACGCAGCCAACGCCACGCTGCTCGGAAACAACACGCCGATCGTCGTCGGGCTGCTGAGCTGGCTCCTGTTCAAGCGGCGCCCCAACTGGTCGTTTTGGATTGGGTTGTCCCTTGCCGTGACTGGAGCCTTGGTCATCGTGGGCAGCGATCTCAGCAGACACGCGCGATTCGGCCTCGGCGACGCCATGGCCCTGGCCGCAGCGGCATTCTTCGCGGTTTACCTGATGGCGACGGAGCAAGTCCGCGAACATACCAACACGCTGGAATTTCTGCGCCTGGCGATCCTCTTCAGCACCATTTTCATGTTTCTGTTCGCCATAGCGCTTCGCGTGCAGCTGACCATTCCCGATCGCCAGTCATTTTTCGCACTGCTCGGCCTCGGTCTCATCTCCCAGCTGGGCGGCTACCTTGCGTTGACCTATGCCCTCGGCCACTTGCCCGCCACGGTCACGTCGGTGAGCCTATTGTCGCAAGGGCCGCTCACCGCAACCCTGGCTGCGCTCTTTCTGGGAGAACCGTTGACTGGCCCCCAGATCCTCGGTGGCGCTCTGGTTCTGGCGGGCGTGGGCATTGCCAATCGTCTCGGCCGCCCCGAAGAAGAGGCCAATGCTATCTTCTGCGATTCCTCAACGTCCGATAGACCCGAAACAACTTCTTGAACTCTGCGTCTATACTGATTAGTTCGCAGCCGACCCGATGAGTGATTCCTTAAAAACCGGACAGTTTTACGGAAAGCCTCAACGCCGGGTCGAGTCCGCCGGAACAGTCTTGACGGAAGTCACGCATCATGCCGCTCGAAAGCTACCCCGGCATACCCACGAATCCGCATATTTCGGTCTGCTTCTAGACGGCAGCTATTCCGAACGATGCACTACCCAGAACGCCGAATACGCCCCTTTCACCATGGGGTTCCACCCGCCTTCGCTTACCCATGCCGACGAGGTCGGCGCCTCCGGTTCGCGGATGTTCTGCGTCGAGCTGCGCGACTCGTTTATGGAGCAAGCCCGGCCGTATCTGACCGCTCCGGAGTTCGTGCCAGACCTTTGCGCTTCGGAAGTGACTTGGGTCGGCCTCCGGCTTTTCCGCTCGTTCGCCGACGGAACACTCTCGCCTCTCCAGATCCAGGAACTCTGCAGCGACATGCTGGAGCGAGTGAGCGGCGTCGCCTTGCAAGACGAATTGAGCAGCCCTGCGTGGCTGAGCCGCGCGAGCGAACTTCTCCATGGCTGCTTTCGCGAGTCGTTAACGCTCGACGGTATCGCGCAACAAGTGAACATCCACCCCATCCACTTGTCCCGTGTTTTCCGCAAACGCCACCGCTGTACTATGGCCGAATACGTGAACCGTCTGCGGGTGCAATTTATTTGTCGCGCACTCCAGGCTGGCTGGCCCGATCTTTCCGGTCTCGCCAGCGATGCCGGATTCTCCGACCAGAGTCATATGGGGCGCGTCTTCAAGTCCATCACCGGTCAAACGCCGGGACAGTTCCGCGAGTTCTTGCATGCTCGGCGCGCCATCGCCTGATTCGCCGGTTATTAGGCATATGTTTGTTTTGTTCTATACGCTGCTATGCTGATCAGGCAAACTTTCCCTCTAAATTCTGTGCTGTGGAGGAATGCCCATGCGTCGCATTTTTTGGCTCGGCGTCCTGTTCGCGATGATCGCCATTCTGGCCATCGAAAGGCGCCCCAGTGTTGCCGCCGATTCACCGCAATCTTCCTATGGCCCGCAGTTCACCGCCGACGGCAAACTGGCCCGGCCCTCGAATTACCGCAAGTGGGTTTTTCTTTCCTCCGGTTATGGCATGAGCTACTCGCAAAAGGCCTCGGACGATCCCGACCATCTGATGTTTACAAACGTTTTCGTTCCACCGGCCGACTACGAATATTTTCTCCAGCATGGCAATTGGCCCGACAAGACCATGTTTGTCCTGGAAATCTACGGATCGCAATCCAAGGGCTCCATCAACCAGCGCGGCCATTTCCAGACCGAGTTCATGGGGCTGGACGTCGAGGTGAAGGACGCGACGCGCTTTCCCGACAAGTGGGCCTACTTCGCTTTCGACAATACCCAGCCTTCCAGCGAACCGATCTCTCCCGGCAAGAATGACTGCTGGAAGTGCCACGATCAGAACGCCGCGGTCGAACATTCCTTTGTGCAGTTTTATCCGGCGTTGCTGTCCATCGCCAAGGAAAAGAAAACCATCAAGGAAGGGGTGACCCTTCCTTAAGGCGACAGACCAAACCCCATCGCGAAGCGACGCATTTTAGGGCTTCGCGGTCACGGGCGCGGCAAGCGCCAGAATTTCTACGTTATTTCCGTCGGGATCCTTCAAATACACCGATGAGGTCCCGTCACGATGCACCTGTGGTGTCCCGTGCGCGGACGGATCGCCCTCCACCGCAATGTGTGGCGGGTGTTGTTCCTGCAGCACGAAGGCCAGTCGCACGTTCGCAAACGCCAGCATGGCCCACGACTCGTCCTGGTATTCCACTTCGCACCGAAAACGCTGTGTGTACCAATCCACGGCGGCTCCCACGTCCTTAACGCGCAACGCTGCATGGTGCAAGGTATCCAGTCCCGCGCGCTTTCCCGTCATAGCATTCCCCGGTTTTTCATTTCGCAATCGGTTCTTCTCGAAACTCCAAAAATCTAGTGTACCCGCTTCTCCGGTTGGGCAAAGCCGATTTGTCGGTGAACACATTCCAGTAGAATGGACTCGACCATCGCCGTGTCCAAAACCCTGAGGAGGCCACGATGATTCGGTTCTTTCGACTCGTTGTTGTCTTGCTGTCTCTCTCCGCGCTTTGCAATCGCCAGTTCGCGCAGGCGCAAGAAGCGCGGTCGACGACCGATACAACCGCGATCACCAGCCCGCACTCCCGTCCCAAAATCGGAGTCGCCCTCGAAGGCGGCGGCGCGCTCGGTCTCGCTCACATCGGCGTATTGCAATGGTTTGAAGACCATCACATCCCGGTGGACTATATCGCTGGAACCAGCATGGGCGGCCTGGTCGGCGGTCTCTACGCCACCGGCAAGAGTCCCCGCGAAATGGAACAAATCGTTGCCGCGCAAAGCTGGGACATCATCCTCGGCGGCCAGACTCCCTATGAAGACCTTTCTTATCGCCGCAAGGAAGACTTCCGCGACTATCCCACCTTTATCCAGCTCGGCCTCAAAAAAGGACTGTCGTTGCCGGCGGGGCTAAACGCAGGACATCAGATCAGTCTTCTCATTGACCGCGAGATGCTCCCCTATGCCGAACTAAAGTCCTTCGATGACCTGCCGATTCCCTACCGCTGCGTCGCCACTGATCTGGTCAGCGGCCAGGAAGTCGTTTTCAGCGACGGCAATCTGCCACTCGCCATGCGCGCCAGCATGTCGATTCCCGGCGTCTTCAAACCCGTGCGCAATGGCGACCAGGTTCTGGTGGATGGCGGACTGATCGGCAACCTGCCCACTGATGTTGTTCGAAAAATGGGCGCTGATATCGTCATCGCCGTCCATCTCGAGGTTGCTCCCGTCAAAGCCGACGAGATCCAGTCCTTCTTCAACGTTCTCGGCCGCTCCATTGACGTCATCGTCCGCGAAAACGAACTCCGCGGACTTTCCGCAGCCGACCTGGTGGTGAAGGTGGATTTGCACGAGTACACGTCGATGAACTACGAAAAGTCCAAAGCCATCATCGAAGAAGGTCTCGCCGCCACCGAACAGAAACGAGCGGTATTGCAACCCTTCGCGCTCAACGAGGCCGACTGGCAAAGTTACATCTCCACTCGCGATGCCAGGAAACGAACCGCCACCCTCATTCCCCAGTTCGTTCGCGTCGAAGGCACCGGCCAGGACGCTACGAGGCACCTCGAAAACTTTTTGCAGCCACTGGTTGGCAAACCCATTGACGTCAAGACCCTCGACCAGATGCTCACGCGCCTGACCGGAATCGGCAAATTCGATTCCGCAGGCTACACGCAGATTCAGGAAAACGGCCGAACCGGCTTGCTCGTCACCGTTCACGAAAAGGCTTATGCCCCGCCCACTCTACAGATCGCCTCGGAAGTGGACGGCTCCGAACCACTCGATGTCACTTTCACCCTTGCCACGCGTTTGACCCTGATGGATGTCGCCGGCTACCGCTCAGAATGGCGCACCGACGTTCTTTTCGGCAATACCTACGGAGTTTCCAGCGAACTCTACAAACCGCTCACCGCCACCAGCAAATGGTTCGTCGCGCCGCATGCTTCGCTCAGCAGCACGCAATTCAAAATTTTCCAACGTGCCGATCCAGTAGTAATTTACCGCCTCGGCAACGCCACTATCGGCGCCGACGTTGGCTATGGCTTCGACCGTTTCTCGGAAATTCGCTTTGGCTACGAAGTAGGCGACCTCGATGCCCGCGTGCGCCTGGGCCTGGCCGTATTTCCTTCTGTCTCCGGCCGCACCGGCAACGCCAAACTTCATTTTCTGATCGATCACGGCGACGATCCCATCGTTCCCCGTCGCGGCTACACTGCGGAAACCACTTTCCGATGGTTTGACACCAGCCCCGGTGCGCCCGAAGGCTTTCCCACCATGCAAGCCCAGCTTCAATACTTCAAACCAATCACCCATCCTGCTTCGCTGTTTTTCGCAGCCGAAGGCGGCACAACGTTTGGCACGCGTAACACCGGCCCGGTTCCGCAATTTTTTCTTGGCGGCCCGCTGCGCCTCAGCGCCTATGGCACCAATGAGCTTTATGGCAACCAATACTACCTTTTCCGGGTCGGCTATCTGCATGACCTTTTCACCTTGCCACCATTCCTTGGCAAGAAAATCTACGCCATTGGCAGCTATGAAGCCGGCAAAATGTACGGCTTCCCGCTGCAAACCGCATTCCCCAACGATGTTGCGGCCGGCGTTCTGGCCGAAACAGCCTTCGGCCCGCTGGTCATTGGCGGCAGCTATGGCGATAGCGGTCACCGCAAGTTTTATTTCCAATTAGGTCGCGTGTTCTAGTGCGGCTCAATCTTGAAAATGCTCAAACAAATTGTTCAGGGACTCCGCCAGTGTAGGATGTGCGAACACGCCATGCTGCAACGCTCGGTACGGCAGCTTACCCATCATCGCAATCTGCAATTGCGACATGATTTCCCCGCCCTCAATACCCAACACAGCAGCGCCTAAAATCTGATCGGTCTTCCCATCCACCACCACCTTCATAAACCCACGCTTCTCGTCCACCTCCAGCGCCCTCGCCACATAATTCATCGGCATCTTTGCCACGCGAACGGTGCGCCCCTGCTCCCGCGCTTCCGTCTCGCCAATTCCCACTCGCCCCAGCTGCGGATCAATGAACACGGTGTACGGCACCAGCCGGTCCGCGATGGTCACGCTTCCCTTTTCGATCACATTCGTTCGAATGATCCGGAAATCGTCATACGAAATATGTGTGAACGCCGGTCCGCCCTTGATGTCGCCCAGTGCGTATATGCCCGTCGCATTGGTTTCCAGCTTGTCGTTCGTTTGAATGAATCCTTTCGCGTCCGTTGCAATTCCGGCAGCCTGCAAGTTCAGGATTTTCGTATTTGGCACGCGCCCTGTCGCCACCAACAAATGACTTCCGACGATCTCCGCTGGTTTGGCTTTACTTTCCACGGTTACCTTGACGTCGCCCTTGCTGCCGGCAACGCTCTTTGCTTTCGCGTTCAGCAGCACCTCAATTCCGTCTTCGCGCAAAATCCCCAGCACCGCCTCAGCAACATCCGCATCCTCTCGTCCGAGGAGCTGTGCACCAGACTGCACGACGGTTACCTTGCTCCCGAATCTCCGGAACATCTGCCCAAATTCCAGCCCGATGTACCCGCCGCCCAGCACAATCAAATGCTCTGGCACCTGATCCAACTCCATAATGCTGGTGCTATTCAGAAACGGAAAGCCGTCCAACCCTTCCAGCCTCGGCACCGCCGGCCGGCACCCCGCATTGATAAAAATCTTTTCCGCGTCGAACGAAACCTCGGTGCCATCCGCCCTGCGCACTCTCAGAGAACGCGCTCCGGTAAACTCTGCCTCCCCAAAAATCAACTCAAGATTCTTGGTCTTCTCGATGCGCCCTTGGCTTCCATTCCGAAAACTATCGACAATCGCGCGTTTCCGCTCCCGTACCCGTCTTAAATCAATGCCAATCTCCCCAGTTTGCACACCATAATCTGCTCCCCGCCTGGCCAGATAGGCCACCCGCGCGCTCGCCACCATCGTCTTCGTCGGCGTACATCCTTCATTCACGCAGGTTCCGCCTACATGCTCTCGCTCCACCAGGGCAGTCCGCGTTCCGGCGCCCGCCAGTGCCTGCGACAGCGGCACTCCCGCCTGCCCCGCGCCAATCACAATCGCGTCGTATCGCGTATTCGCCATGGAAAGACCTCATTTGCAAGGAATTGAATGCGCTCGAAGGCCTGCGTGCAACCTTGCGCCGTCCGCCATTCCGCTGTCAAGGAACCTGTCAGGAAAACAGGTCCAATCCGCTGCTCATGGTGAATAAATCGCCACAAGATGATCACCTAGCCGTAACCATGCTCTCGTATAACTTCCCGCACCCGATTTTCAGGTCACTTCGCCAGGAGCCAACATGGGCACCGTCGCAACTTTGTATCTCGCCAGCGAAGCACTCCGCATCAATGCAAAAGAGCAGCAAGCCGCAACTCTCGACCGTCGACGTTGCCGTTCTGAAAAACTACAAAACCCACATCGACCGCGCCACCCGCTTCATTCCTCTGTGGGTCAAAGTTGCCGTCGCGCTCGCTCTCGGCCTCGGCACCATGGTCGGCTGGAAGCGCATCGTGGTTACGGTCGGCGAAAAAATAGGCAAGAACCATCTCACTTACGCACAAGGAGCCGCTGCGGAAATCACCGCCATGGCCACCATCGGCGCCGCCGATGCATTCGGCCTTCCCGTCAGTACCACACACGTACGTTCATCGGGCGTAGCTGGCACCATGGCCGCCAACCACTCCGGCCTTCAGTGGGCCACCGTCCGCAACTTGCTCATGGCCTGGGTACTCACTCTTCCCGCGGCCATGATGCTTTCCGGGCTGCTCTTCTGGACCTTCCGCAAAATCTTCTAGGCGGAAATAATCAGGTCTGCGGAGAAAGAATCGTGCGCACCGGATCAGCCAGAGCTTTACCCAACTTGGCATGCTGATCAGCGTCCAGATGCACGCCATCCACCAGGCTGCTCGTCGTCACCGTCTCGGCGTCAAAGAAAGCGCATCCGAGCCCATGGACCATCTGACGATACGCGTCCGCCAGCCCGGCGCATCTCGTCTCCGCCCCTTTGAATTTCGGCGCTATCGCACCTTTCGGGAGACGAATCAGCGGTGGAGCGATCACCAAAATCGGGGGCACCGGCATGCCCGGCTCAATCGGTGCCTTGCGAATCTCATTCACCAGCGCCGCCACGCCTTGCGCTGCCGCCCACGCATCGTTGTGCGGATGGCAAAACTGAAAATCATTCGTCCCCAGCATCAGAATCACCAGCGCCAGCGGCGAGTGAATCTCGATCCGCTGCGCCAAGCCCTGCAATCCGTTTCGTCCTGCCTTAAACGGATCATCCCAGACCGTGCGCCGCCCGTTCAGGCAATCTTCAATCACGCGGACCCGCATCCCGGCCGCGTTCAACTGCGTCTCCATCACACCTGGCCAGCGTTTTTCAAACGCCAGTCGTTCCCGCGTGTTGGGAACAATCCCCCAGGTCAGCGAATCCGCATAGACAAGAATCTGTTTCATCGAAGTCCGGTTAGTGTACCGCTTGTTGCTCCCGCCACTACGGACGGCAATATGCGCAACCACCTTTCTGACGAATCAGCGCGAGCGAGGGCTCGTAAAATAGCCCTTGACACTTCGCTTTTTCTTCGCCTATACTCCGCAACGGTAGAGGAAACGGGAAGAACGGGCGGCTTAGGTCCCATTGCCATACAGGCTCAACGGATCTTCGCCGCCCGTTCCTTTAGCCGACTAGGTTTTCAGAGCTGTCCGCGCAGCGCCGCGGTCTTCAGCCCCGGCATGTTGCCTTCCAGATTTTTCAAACTACGGTACTTCACGTTGCGAGCATTTCCCTGAACGGTCTGTACGCACCTTAATCGACGAAGTCGATGACCGCGCCCTCGCGCCGATCCAGGAAGCCCACAAACTGCCCGAAATTCGGCGCGGTCACGTTGTTATACACGGCATTGAAGTTCCCGTGATTGGTCACGTTCAGCGAGTAGAACCCCAGCCGCATATGATGTGCCTTGCCCTTCTTGTCGGAACCAAAAAACGGAACACGAAACTGTCGATAAACCTTTATGTCCAAGGTGAAGAAGGTCGCAAAGTGCTCGCCGTTCGGCGTCCCCACGTAGTCTTGCAGCGTATCGATGTTGGAATACGGCTGGCCTGAGTGCAGATCCGCAATCGGGCTGAATTTGATCTGCTTCGGCAGCGAGAAAATCCCCCACGCCACCACACGATTGGGCATGTCGTACGGCAAGATTCCATAAACATTGGGCCGGATCACCGGCTGCTCGAACGGGATAAACACACTAGACAGATTGTTCAGATCTCCGCGCGTTTTGCTTCGGATGTACGACGCATTTACTTCATGACGCCCCCGAATCGTGAAGCGCATTGTACTTTCGAGCTCGCGGTAATGCGACGAGCCGGTGTTCGTAAGTGCCAAAAAGGATTCCTCGCCCGCTGGCGCCGTAAACGGGTTTACCGCAAATAGATAAGTCGTGTGGCTATCGAGATAACCCACGCGCAAGAACAAGTTCTTCCGCAGCTCGCGTTCCACCTGCACGTTCCAGGTCACGTTGCGCGGTGTCGTGTCCGTTCCGCTCGGCAAATCGCTGGTAGTCAGCGGATTCAACCCGCCAACATACGCGTTCGTGTAGGTCACGGCAGGCCCGCTCGGGACGCCGGCGAGGTAAGGCGTAACAACCTGCGTCGGGTTCGCTGCAAAATTCTCGGCCAGCAGCGGCAGCAAGCTATAGAACAATCCCACTCCCGCTCGAATGACCGTCTTGCCGCTCTCTCCCGGCGAGTAAGCCAAACCCACTCGGGGAGCCACCGAAGCCGACCAGCCATTCGTCTCGCTCGACAAACGCATCCCCAAATCTGCCGCCCAATGCGAGTTCATCACCCAATGGTCCTGGATAAACTCGGCCACCGCCGAATCCGACACCTCGTGAACCGCCCCCGGGACAAAAGCGATCTGCTCGGCCAGCGTCCCGTCCTGATTCAGAATCTGCACCGGATTGGACGTGCTCGTGCCCGTGTACGACCGGTGATCGAAATCCACGCCGGCGTGAATCTCGTGCTTGCCCAACCAGTTTTTCTCCGCAAATTGGTAAGCCGAAACGACCTGAAACTCCTTGCCCTCGCGCGACCACCGGTTGAAGTAGTTCCCGCCGTACCCTTCCGGTGAAATCAGCATGTCCGCGAATCCCTGGCCGTGGGCGTTGCTGTCAAATCGAGTGTACTGCGCGATAGTGCTGAAGATTGCTCCGGATTCAAATTGATAGCGATCCGTAAGTCCATACGTCTCGCCCGCCTGATTCAAGTCGTTCGAAGCTGGCTGCGGAACCAGCGCATTAATATCCGCATATCGCGTGCGCAGGGGGTACGCGTTCACGGTTAGTGTCAGCACATGGTTGTCGGATAGAATCGCTTCCAGCGTAGAGAAGGTGCTGAATCCCTGTTTCTTGCTGATGTCATACGGCCACGGCAAGCCGCGCACCGTCCGTTTTTTCATGTCGTACTGAAAAATCTCCGAAAACAGTAGCTTGTGCTTGATGATCGGTACGCTGAAGTCCACTCCCGGGGTGGCCTCCTGCAGACCAACCATGCTGCCCTCCTTGCCCAGCACGGACGGGATGAAGCTTTTCAGCCGATACGTCCAGCCATCGTCGGGTGGCTTGGTTTCCACCTCGACCAGCCCGCCTGTAAAACTTCCCAGCGCCGCGTTGTAAGGCGTCTTGTAAATATTGAACGACTGCACGGCATCCGTCGGCACCGGCACGGCGAAACTTCCCGTCACCGGATCGGTCGTCCGCGCCGAATTCACCAGCAGCAAGCTCTGATTCTCATCCGATCCTTTGAAGTTCAACTTGTTGTCCATGGTTTTCACCACGCCCGGCGTCACCGGCAAAACTTCGCGGATCTTCTCCTGCGCTGTCGGCAGCGAAATCAGCTGCCGCTGCGTCAGCGACACGCTTGGCGTCGTCGCATCCTCGGTCGCTACCTCTTGAGTCGTTTCGCTGACTTCCACTTGTTCGGAAACGGTCTGTAGCTCCAAACGCACGTCGACGGTGGCCGTCTCTCCGGCTTTCACGTCCAGTGATTTCTTGAAAGGTGTAAAACCCGGCTGGTTGATGGAAATCGCGTACGATCCGGGTTTGACTTCCTTGAATTCGTAGTGTCCGGCGTCATCCGTTTGCGCCGTCAACGGACTCTCATCGACGGCCGATGCCGTCAATTGGACGGAAATACCCGCCAACCCGCCCGATCCGTCCGCCTGCGTCGTCGTCAGCGTCCCGTGAACCGAACCAACTCCGGAGCGTGCCTGCTCACCGGCGGCCGCTGCCGCCTGTCCAAGTGCCACTCCGGGGCTGGTTACCACCAAAACTAGGAGGAATCCCAATGCCAACGGCGCAACGCGGAGCCAACCACCTGCCCCTCGGCCACCGTGCCACATACAGTTTCCTGATGGACGGTGCCCTGCGCGGAGTCTTGCAGGAAGGTGGCCCACTGCACCTACTCGCGACGGCCCCCCGCTCGACGACAGTTCACTACCAACGATGAAGCGTAAATTTGCGGATCGAAATAGACTCACGGTTTTCCTTAACTGCTGGTTCCTTTCCCCTGGCTGTTCCCTAAACGGTTGTCTTCCACCGATGCCTTACACCGGGTACTACTCAATTGTCTCGTGAGACGTTGCGCCCCACGAATCCCTATCGCATACCCCTTGCCCAGCAAGTGAACATGCCGTCGCACCTTCACTTGGAATTGCAAATTGGATTGCAATTTAGAACTTCATCGGCCAGCTCCAGCTCTGCTTCCCTTCCATCTCGTTGCCGGTTATGGGCAATGCTCGGCACTAGGCAGGGTAGCTCGAGAACCACTCGAGCTGCGCCGCTTAACAATGACTCTAGCGTGTTTCCTGCACGCCCGACGCTAGCTGACGATGGTATTCAGAGCTGTCGAAGTGACCCCTGCGACGAGGCGATGAGTCCATCTGTTCCAATCTGCCAAACCTCGAAGCCACGGATGCGAACTCGTTGCCCCGAGCCTCCCGGCCCGGTGTCGGTGCCGATCAACGTCCAGTGGCACTCAATGCCGTCTCCCTGCTCACGTACACCATCCATGACCAGACGCATATCCGGGAACGTCGCCATGAATGATTGCGCCACTTTCGTGATCGCGCTCCGTCCGGCTGGAGCGTCCCTATTGACGGTGAGTAACCCGCCAATGGAAAAAATCTAGCCCCGCTCGCGGGGTCCTGATTACACCAAGCTACGGCGTAAAGTGTCGAAATCTCGTAAGTGAACCAAGCCAGCTGCACCACTCTCAATCGTATCAACTGGGCTCCCGAGGGGACAAATCTAGACCAGCCGGTCCGGGAAAGTAGCCTACTCCTGCCTGCCGAGGCCGGAAGCCGTCCGTGGGCGGCACGGCAGGGCGGCCCGTCGTCCCGCAAAGGAAACTGCTGGGGTGCGCCGGAAGTGGCGAGGTTCGATTTGATCCGAGGTCAGCCCGATAATGCGTGGATCCACCTTCTTCAAGCTCCAACAGGCGGTCGAAATGAACGGCCTTTCATGATCACTACGACGATGTGTTTGAGATTCCCTAAAGCCATACTGACCACAGGAGTTGCCTCTTGCCGGCCTTCGCTGCCCACTCACCAGCGACTTGCGCCAATTCAGATTGACTTGCCCCACACCACTCTCTAGACTTCGGAGTCAGAACGCCCGCCCGCCAGGTACACAGACGTGAATTCACGCAGTCGCCGTTTTGCACAACCGGTCGTAGAGCTGGCACTTGCAATGGTGTTTCTCGCGCCACTCGCCTTGGCGCAAAAGCCTCCGGCGCCCGCGCCCCCGCCGCCCACAACCACGCCTCCGACGTCTCCCTCGGCACCTCCAGGCAGGCAGCCAAGCTCGAATCCGTTAGACCCGACGAACATCCGGCCTACGGGCGACCTGGTGATGTTTCTGCAAGGCCGCGTCGCCACCACCGACGGCACTGCGCTCCCGAGTAACGTCATCGTCGAGCGTGTTTGCAATGCCAGGGTCCGGCAGCAGGTATACGCGAGTCCCAATGGATCGTTCAGCATGGACCTTGGCTCGCGCTTTGGCACAGTCTTGGACGCCAGCGCAGACGGCTCCACTCGCCAGGATAGGTCCAGCAGAACCACGCAAAACGGAATCCCTCGCAGCGAGCTGGCCAATTGCGAGTTGCGGGCATCCGCCACCGGCTTTCACTCCGATGTCCTTACGCTTTTCGCGCGAGACTCTTTCAGCGGCAGCATCAACGTCGGCGACATCGTCGTGCAGAGACTCACGAAAGTCGACGGCATGACCATCAGCGCCGCAACCTACAAAGCCCCGAAAGACGCCAGAAAGGCCTACGAAAAGGGCCTTGAAGCATCAAAAAACCGCGATGACGCTGCTGCCCGCCAGCAGTTTGAGAAGGCGGTGCGGATCTACCCGAAATTTACCCATGCCTGGTTTCAGCTCGGCAAGATCTTACAGAAGCAAAATGAAAAGACCGCGGCGCGCGCCGCTTATACTCAGGCGACCAACCTGGACGCCAAGTTCCTGCCTCCCTATCTGTCGCTTTCCTATTTCGCGTGCGACGCGCACGATTGGCCGGAACTTCTCAGCCTCACCGACCACATTCTCGCTCTCGATCCGCTGAATTACGCTCGCGTCAAGGGTTACATTCTCGATCTCGATTCCTTCGACTACGCCGAAGCCTATTTCTATAACGCCATCGCAAATTTCAACCTCAACAACCTGGAGGCCGCTGAAAAGAGCGGGCTCAAAGCGGCCCATCTGGACGTGCGCCCGCGCTTTCCGCGGCTGCATCTCTTGCTCGCCGAGATTTTCACCCGTAAGCACGACAACGTCCGAGCCGCCACCGAACTGCAAACCTTTCTCGACCTGGTTCCACATGCGAGTAATGCGGATGAACTGCGCGAGCAAATAACGCAACTGCAGCAGCCCAATCCGGAGGCGTCCGCAAAACAACCATCCGACCACAACTGAAATCGCGGCCCGCGAATCTTCGCTACAAAATCGGCACTATAGTTCCTGTTCGCCGGGCGCTCCGCAAATCTCGCCATGCCAACTACTTGCAGCAACCCTCGCCCGCACGTTATACTTTCTCAGTCGTGCTTCGCCGGCAGTTCGCAACAAGTGACAAAGAAGCACGCCGCGCACTTCTAGAGACGCCACACGCCTTGGTTCTGTCCGCTGTCTTTTAAGCTGCGCTCATCACTACGTGGGGACGTAGTTCAGTTGGTTAGAACGCTGCCCTGTCACGGCAGAGGTCGCGAGTTCGAGTCTCGTCGTCCCCGCCATTCCTAATCAAGCACTTACGCCTGTGGAAGAATTTTCGCGTGGGCACAAAAAGGTACAAATTCTGAGCGACGCGTCAAATTCCGCGCAAGCTCCCCTATAACAATTTTTGAGTTCAACCCCGGCCTAGGGGGCTGATCACTCCCCTTCGTGCGGTAGACTGCTACTATTCGCCATTTCCAACAATCAGCGAGACTACCGCGGTGTGGGCTGTACGCTTGGCGGCTGTCACCGCCTGCGTGTAAGTATCCAAGGTCACACGGATCGTGGAATGTCGCAGCAGTTCCTGCATTACTTTCAGATCCGCTCCCACGGCCCGAAGCAATGTGGAATACGTGTGCCGGAAGGTATGCCATCCGATGCGCTTGGTGATCCCCAGTTTCTCGGCAACCGGGCGGATGTCCCGGCGCATCAGCTGTTGTCCCCAGTACGGATTTTTTCCAGCGCTACTCGGACTGGCAAACACCCAATGCCGAGCCTCCTTGTAGGGGTTCTGCTGGCGCCAGCCCTTCAGGGCCTCGATCAGGTCCTCGTGAAGTGGAATAGCCTTTTGCGAGGCCTCGGTCTTGCAGGTGCCGACCACCAGACCTACCACCGATCGCGTCACTCTGAGCTCTCCGATTTCAAAATCAATATCCTGCCATTGCAGACCAAACAGTTCGCTCGTCGCAGCCCGGTGCTTACGTCCAAGAACACCAGGATTCTTTCTCGAGGCGGTAGGGCTGCCAGTAAATGCCGTACTTCTTCAATCGTAAGTACATTGGGAGCACTACGGCGCTTGGCGCTTTGGCGCACCCATTGGATAGGGTTGCTATCGAAGAGATCGTACCGGCGTGCATGGTTGAATAGCAGACTCATCACATTGCGGATTTTCGCGCGCGTGGTTCGTGCGCGTTGCACACTCGCCAGCCACAACTCCACTTCCCTGGCCTTGATGTGCTGCAGTGCGTTCTGTCCCCAGCGCGGCACAATCCATTTCGTCAAGTACCCGGCATACGCTTTTTTGGTGGAGTAGGTAATCCGCGTGTTGCTGTCGAGCAACTCTCGTTGACGAAAATGGTCCGCTAACTCTGCCACGGTCATCAACGTCGTCCTCGTGCGGATGTCCTGCGAGTTGATTTCCCTTCGTAGCCCCACCGTCGCCTGGTTCGCCGCCCGTTTGTCATGAAGTTGCTCTACCGTACCGAGAATGATTCGACGGTGTATCCTCCTGCCGGTTGGACCCGACTCCCACCATCGGTAGCACCAAACATCCGAGTTCCGCTTCCGTTGCTCTCTGCTAAGGCTGCCGTTTTGCATGACGCCGTCCTTTCTTGCCTGAATAGGCTGTGCTGCGGTCTTGAACCGGCGATTGAGAACTGGGGCGGACAGGATACGCTGGGAGAGGGTATCGAGAGGGTGGCTACTGCCGCTGCAAAGCAGTGACACAAATCGTTGGAGATAGACATCGCGAATCGCCCAATCACGTTCTACAAGCCAGCCGGATTTCAAGAAAGGGCCTCTGCTCATCAGAAACCCGTCGCTTCGGCCCGGCGCGTCGTAGACTTGGACATGGCTGAAATCGCCATCTCGGAACGTACGGCTGTCGTGCGTCATGGACGAAGGCTCGAATATTTCACTATCGCCTGGAATGGCTTAGAAGGTTTGGTGGCCGTCGTCGCAGGCGCAATTGCCGGTAGCATTTCCCTCGTAGGTTTTGGAATCGATAGCTTCATCGAAGTGACGTCCGGTTCGGTTTTGTTGTGGAGGATGTCGGTTGATGCCGATGTCCACCGCCGCGAACGGAACGAGCGGCGAGCCTTGCAGATTGTCGGCGTATGTTTCTTGTGTCTTGCCGCCTACATCGCGTACGAATCCGCGACTGACTTGCGGTCCATGCGAGCTCCCGAGCACAGCATTCCCGGCATCGCTCTGGCGTCCGTCTCCCTTGTCGTGATGCCACTCCTGTCGCGTGCGAAACGAAAAGTGGGACGCGCCCTCGGCAGTGCAGCGATGAACGCGGACGCGAAGCAAACTGAGTTCTGCACTTATCTTTCGGCCATACTGCTGGTGGGTCTTCTTCTGAACGCGATCTTCGGGCTGTGGTGGGCCGATCCTGTCACCGCGCTCATCATGGTTCCCATCATCGCCAAAGAGGGCATCGAAAGCGTCCATGGCAAGGCGTGCGACGATTGCACGTCCGCTTGACCCCCTTGCTGTAGGTGGCAGCCGATGCAACAATATCGCTCATGCTCGGTCGGCAAAGGTTGCCCTACTCGCGCGGTGTTAGCGTTTTTCTGGTGACTGTTTTTACCCTTACTTGCGTAAGTGCTTCGATCTGTCCGGTTTGCCTTGCAAGGGACTTTCTTCCCACCCAGCACACCGCTGCGCAAAATCTGGACCATCATCACGATTCCCAGGATTGTGATCGAGATGGCTGTTCCTGCTGTGGCTTTCACTTCCTAACAACAACGCACGATTTGGTTTTGGCAATCTTCGCTTCAACGCCGCTGCCGGCAGCATCAATTCCTGTTCTCCCGACTGAAGTTTCGCTTGGTTTCTATCGTCCTCCTCGAGCCTAAGCCGCAGAAACCTGAAGTGCCTTGCTCCACAAGGCACTTCGTAAAGGCGGTCCACTACTATCGGCGAGGAGATGGCATGAAGCGCTCTCTAGCGTTTCTATTTCTGATTTCTTTTGTTTTGACGTGGCCGGCGATTACGCAGTCGCAAGAAGAAGACCAGCCGGAAGCCAATCCCGGTTGCCCCACTGTCTCGACACCGGCCACGCTGACTCCGGTCGGCTATTTGCAGTTTGAGAGCGGTTTCACGGGTGCGCACAATTCGCCCGAATTCACGTCACGCTACAGCTTCAATGAGGTGTTGAAGCTATCCGTCACCCGGCGATTAGAACTCCTAGCTTCGGCAGAACCCGTCGCGCACTTCACCGCGGACGGCACCACGACCAATCGCGTGGCCGATGTGTTTCTCGGCGCGCAGGGGGTTCTTTATCAAGGTGAAGGTTCCAAGCCAACGCTCGCCGTCAGCTATTTCCATCGCGTTTATGATGGCGGCGCACCCGAGTTCGACTTTGGCAGCCCGACCAATTCGCTACTTCTTCTCGCCAGCGCGGACGTGAAAGGATTTCACTATGACGCGAACGCCTTCTTCACTGAGTTGGGAGAAGACCCGGTCCGACGAGGCCAATTCGGACAATCGCTTACGATATCTCATCCGTTCCTCAAGACGTTCACTGTCTCCGGTGAAATCTGGCACTTCACGCAGCCGTTTCTCCGGAGCAACGCCATCGGCAATCTTTGGGCTGTCAGCTACACCGCACGCAAATCGCTCGTCTTCGATGTCGGCTTCAATCACGGCCTGACGCATACGTCGACCCAATGGGAGGTCTTCGCCGGCTTTACCTATCTGTTGCCCCATCGCCTTTGGAGCGGACATGCCTTCCAACGAGGAACGAGCGGTCCCCATTAAGGACTTTGCTCTGCTCCGAAACCGATGGTTGACTTAAGTCCGATCCCAAGTATCATAGGTTCAGTGGCGAAGGAGTTCGCCCTCTAACCGCTGTCCTTTAAGCCGGGACAGATGATGACTCCTGACAAGGAATCTTGTCGCGGAGTCATGTCCCCGGCACGAATCCAAGAACTAAAACAGAAGTGAGAACTGACATGCAAAATGTCTGGGCACTAGCTTCCGTCTGGGTCGGGTTGGCGCTCATCGCCACGCTTCTGGCGATCTGGTTCAAGATCTCGACAGCTTTGTCCGAGATCGTTGTTGGAACTGTCGCGCAGTTGATCATCGGTGCCATTGTCGGCCCCATGGGCTTGGCGGCGAAAACAGAATGGATCACTTTTCTGGCAGGCACGGGCGCGATTGTCCTGACCTTCCTTGCTGGTGCCGAACTCGACCCAACCATTTTCAGGACGAAATGGAAAGAAGCAACGGCTGTCGGACTAGTTGGCTTTTTCGGACCGTTTCTGGGTTGCACCGCTGTCGCGCACTACGTCCTACATTGGACGGTCATGTCGAGTTGGCTCGCCGGGGTGGCGCTCTCCACAACGTCAGTCGCGGTTGTCTACGCCGTGATGCTGGAACTCGGCCTCAACAAGACAGAATTCGGGAAGGCCATCCTCGCGGCGTGCTTCGTGAATGACCTGGGGACCGTCATTGCGCTTGGCTTGATTTTTTCGCCTTTCACGATACGGACTGTGATCTTCGTTGTCGTAAGCGCGGCGGTGTTTTTCATCCTGCCGTTCTTGACGCCGCGCTTTTTCAAACATTATGGCGGCCGCGTATCTGAGTTGGAGGCCAAGTACCTTCTTTTTCTGTTGTTCGGCATGGGCGGATTGGCTGTGTGGTCCGGGAGCGAGGCTGTTCTTCCTGCATACATCATCGGCATGGTTTTGGCTGGAACTGTCGGAAAAGACCACGTGCTCATTCGCCGGCTTCGAACACTGACTTTCGGACTCCTCACACCGTTCTACTTCATACGTGCCGGGTCATTTGTATCTGTACCTGCGCTGGCAGCGGCACCATTGGTGTTCTTGGCCTTGTTTGGGGCAAAGATGGTGTCGAAGATGGTCGGCCTTTATCCCACCGTTAAATCTTTCAAGTATCAGCGTGAAGAAGGCCTGTACTACACGCTGATGATGTCGACAGGGCTAACCTTCGGGACCATTTCTGCATTGTTTGGTCTGAGCCATGGCGTCATTGACCAAGCCCAGTACTCGTACCTCGTGGCGACCGTAATAGGCAGTGCAGTTGTTCCCACGATGTTTGCAAACGCTTGGTTCTTGCCAAGGCACCTGCTACCCAAGGAAGGCCATGTGTCAGCTGTAAAGGAAGTTGCAGCCGTCAGTACGGACTAAGGGGGAACGATGATGGGCCGCAGACACTCCCAGTTCAAAAAGATTCTCATTGCGTACGATGGTTCCGTCCAAGCGGATAGAGCGACGGAAAGTGCTCTCGCGCTAGCCCAATCGTTAGACGCGAAAGTGCTTCTCTTTGCCGTCGCCCGTCCACCCGAGCCCGCAACGATGGTTGAAGTCGATGCCATGCTCGATGACGCGCGTGAGCATTTTGAAGAACAGTTCAAGAAAGTTACCCAACGTGCCAAAGATTTGGAAGTCGAATTTGAAACTGCGATTGCGGTTGGACACCCAGTGGAGCAGATCGTACACCGCGCGGAAACCGATCACATCGATTTGATCGTACTTGGCCGGCGCGGTAAATCGCGATGGGAAAAAATGCTGGTCGGGTCTACAGCCGAAAAAGTTCTCCGGTACGCGCACTGCCCGGTGATGGTGGTTCGATAGAGGCTGATAAAAAAGGCAAGGTCATTCATGTCGAGAATTACGAATTTAGATGCAATCGAAATCCTGGATTCTCGAGGCAATCCGACGATCCAGGTGATGCTGAGGTTAGAGAGTGGCTTCGAGGGAGTGGCAAAGATTCCGTCAGGTGCGTCTGCCGGTAAGCATGAGGCGGTTGAGCTCCGGGACGAAGATAGGTCGCGGTATTTCGGAAAGGGTGTCAGGAAGGCGGTTGAAAATGTACTCCAGGTGATCCGGCCGGAAGTTCTTGGCCTTCAGGCAGGTGACCAAGCAAGTCTGGACAACAAATTGATTGCTCTCGATGGAACCCCTAACAAAGCCCGTTTGGGTGCGAATGCAATCCTGGGCGTGTCCATTGCAGCGGCGCGAGCTAGCGCCTCGGAAAAGAAACAACCTCTTTACCAGTATCTTGCCGAACGTCTGCGTTACACGATTCCCGTTCCAATGCTTAACGTCCTCAACGGTGGGAAGCACGCCGACAACAACGTTGATTTTCAGGAATTTATGATCGCGCCCGTTGGGGCACGTTCGTTTTCGGAGGCCCTACGTTATGCAGCCGAAACCTTTCACACGCTCAAGGGCATACTTCACAAAAAGGGTTACGAGACTAGTGTGGGCGACGAAGGAGGCTTTGCTCCTCGTTTACGGTCCAACGAAGAAGCCATGGAGTTAGTGAGTTCAGCGATTCAACAGGCCGGATACAAGCCTGGCGTAGACATTGCTATCAACTTGGATCCGGCTGCGAGTGAATTCTATGAGGACGGAATATACGTTTTTCACAAATCCGACGGGTCCAAGAAAAGCTCAGCCGAGATGATTGGACTGTGGAAAAACTGGCTCGCCCAATACCCGGAAATCTTCTCACTTGAGGATGGTTTGGCCGAAGAAGACTGGAGCGGCTGGGCTGCTTTGACCAACGAACTAGGCGGCAAAGTTCAGCTTGTGGGCGACGATATTTTCGTGACCAACCCTGAAATCTTCGAGAGGGGGATTCAAGAAGGGATCGGTAATTCAATCCTGATCAAGCTAAATCAGATTGGCACGATTACGGAGACGCTGCGTTGCATCAAGATGGCCCAGGACAATGGGTACACTGCCGTTGTGTCACACCGTTCGGGCGAAACCGACGACACCACCATCGCGGACTTCGCCGTTGCCACTGGAGTGGGACAAATCAAGACGGGCTCTGCCTCGCGCGGAGAAAGAATTGCCAAATACAACAGGCTTCTCGAAATTGAGCATGAACTTGGAGCAAACGCGATATACGCGGGCAATTCGGCTTATTCGCGCTGGCGCGGTATGGCGAAAGCGGTTTAAAGCCCAAACGCTTTGAGAAACGGCTGGCGGCTTGTAGAGAGCCGCCTGCGCCGGTCGAGGGTGGAATGGATTCTCAAAACACACCGAGCGCAGGTTTGCTGAACGAATTCCAGGCGCGACGACTCCGCGTAACCTGCCAGTACATAGACAAGCTCCTTAGCGAGATTAATGAGATTCTGCACTCCAGCTCGTCTAAAGCCGCGTTTCCTCGTTTCCTGCCAGACATCGCTCCGGCCCAGAGTCGCACCATTGAAAACTATCTCGCACGTCTCCGGGCTCAACTCGTTCGCGTATTGGATGGTCAGGGCATACCTAGGGAGAATCCTTCAATTCCCGCCTCGCGCGCGGTCCATGTCGCGCTAGGTACGATCGACATCGCCGTGGAAGAGCTCAAACCGCACTACATGCACGGGTATGGTGATCTGCCTGAGGCCGCAGCCACCGAACTCAATGGAATTGTTGGCGAGCTGCGCGGCTTGGTGTCGAAGCTGGACCGTTATCTGCTAGAGGGCGTCGGCGAAGACCTCAAGGTGCGCCTGAAACGACTCGAACAGAAGAGCAATGATTTGGAACTTCTGTCTAAGCTTGAGCAGATCGTTGCTGAGCGCGGCCTGGTCGAGTTTCGCGCGACCATCGCTTCAATTCTGGATCGCGCCGAAGACAAGACGTTCGAGATCGCGGTTTTCGGCCGCGTGAGTTCTGGGAAGTCATCTCTTCTAAACGCGATCTTGGAGACTGATGTACTCCCTGTCGGTGTCACTCCAATCACAGCGGTCCCCACGCGAATCACGTACGGGGAGAAGCCCTCGATGCGGGTCTCGTTCGCTGAAGCTCCTGCAGGAACGATGGAGGTTACCAGGCTTCCTGAGTTCGCGACGGAGCAGCAGAATCCCGGGAATGCAAAACGAGTGACTCGGATTACAGTGACGCTGCCGGCTACAGACCTTCGCGATGGCGTCACTTTTGTTGACACACCTGGGCTCGGGTCGCTGGCCACGAGCGGGGCGGCTGAAACCCTCGCTTATCTGCCAAAGTGCGATCTCGGCGTCGTGCTGATTGATGGGGGTTCAACGCTGACAAAGGAGGATCTCCAAACTCTTTTGACTCTGCAACAAGCAGCTATTCCCGCGAATGTACTTCTCAGCAAGGCTGATCTCTTGGGTCTGGAAGACCGCGAGAAGATCATCGAGTACGTAAGACAGCACATTCTTTCCGAGTGCCGTCTCGAATTGCATGTCCATCCCGTGAGTGTTCTTCCGTCGCACAAGAACTTGCTGACCCAATGGTTCGAGGAGCAAATCATTCCGTTATATGGACACTCGCAGGAACTCAGGGCGTCGTCGATTCAAAGGAAGATTGGCGCACTGCGCGAATCCGTTATTTCGGCGTTGGAAATCCAACTCGACCGGAGCAAAAAACCGACTGGTGATACGGGTAACCAGGTCCGTGGGGCAGAGGATCGATTGCGTCGTGCGACGGGTGTGATTGAGGAAAAGCGGTCCGCATGGGAAAAGGAAATTGAAGTATTCCCAAATGATCTTTCCGAAGCGCTTTATGCAATGTCCGCCAGTTTGGTTCAAGGCTGGTCGGAGAGACCGGCTGAAGTGATTTCGACAAACAAGGTTATCGACGCCTCGATTCTCGAGTTCGCGCAACGCCGCGTTAAGAAACTCCAAGACTCGCTTGAAGCGCTTGCACTCCAACTCAGGGATGACCTGAGAAGGAGTGCTGCAGACCTCAGCATTGCGGATATGCCAAGCGACGATGAGTTTCCGTCGCTCGTTCGCGGCACCCCAGTTTTTGATCCAGGTGCACATAGCTCCCGCGTAGCTCGGCCAAAGATTGCCTTGATATTCGGAAGCAGTATGCCGAGAGGCGATTGGCGCGCCGACTTTTCAATGAGTTAGGGGAGCCTGTCTATAAGGCGTTGAGCATTTATTCGGGAGTCTTGAAGGAATGGGTCAGGTTGGTGACAAGCCAGCTTGAACGAAGATTCGAAACATACGCGGAGCGCTACCGCGCGCAAGCGGAGCGGTCACTCGGTGGAGCAAGGCTAACGGCAGAGGAGGTCAATGTCATAGAAGAGAATTTGAAAACGCTGCGGGTACCTCATCCCAGTGGTCTGGTTGAGGCGACATCCAAACGGGTTCCGCAGGATGAATCAAAGGAGACCGCTCGCGAAATTGCGCGTCTCGCCGGCAAGGGAGAAACGCGCTAGGCCATATGAATAAATACGTGATGGTGGGCATAGGAGGTTTCATCGGCGCGGTTGCGCGGTTCTGGCTCGGTGGATATATAAGCAACCGCATGGGCACACGGTTTCCTTACGGGACGTTTGTCATCAATTGCAGCGGATCGTTCTTGATTGGATTCATCCTCACACTCCTGGCGGAGAGAACTCACTGGAGCCCGAACTGGAGGTACTTGATTCCAGTTGGATTCATCGGAGCTTACACAACGTTTTCGACATTCGAGTATGAGACGTTCCGCAACATCCAGGACGGCGAGTTGCTGGTCGCCGGATTGAACGTGGCTCTGAGCGTCGTTCTCGGTTTTGTTGCGGTCTGGCTAGGTGTGATCACGGGAAGGACTATCACATGAAAGTTCAAGCTGCATTTGAAAGGTTGCCGATTTCTGGCCTGGCGGTCAAAGGAAGTTGTCCAGTCTGTGGCGCGGTTAAATATTTCCAGGAGTCGTTGCCTGTACGTTTGAGGGCCGACGCACAGCCGCAGCTATGCAATTTTCATGCATGGTTGCTTGCTAAATCTGCCCAGGCGGAAGTCGCCGCTTCTTTTTTCCTCAACGCTCTCAGAGCTAAAGAAGGAATCGCGACCTCAGCATCACCATCTTCTTGCGCCGGCTGTAGGAAGATCCATCAGGAAGAGGTAGAAAGACTGAAGGAGGTTACAGGAGAGTTGGAACGAAACTCTCTCACGGGCATGTGGCTAAAGGAGCATGCGCGCTTCTGTCTGCGGCACATGGTCGAACTGAAAAAACAGGTGCCAGCAAGTCTACAGAAACCATTGGATGAAATGAGCAGCAGGGGTGTTGCAGAGCTTGAATTAGAGCTTAGGGAGTTCCTTCAGCAAGCAAGGCTGGGTGATCATTCAGGAGGCGGCGTGTTGGGACGAGCCGCAGAGTTCCTTGTCGCTCAAAGAGGAATCTTGGATTAGGAGGGGTCATGCTCAAAGCCGGACCTGCTAAGAAAGTCAGCATATACGTTGGCGAAGACCACCAGCACCACGGGCGATCAGATTACTCGGCAATTCTAGATTTCCTGTTCTACCGAGGTGTCTCAGGGGCAAGTGTAATGCGCGGCGTGGCTGGATTTGGTGCCGATCATCACATGCATACAACGCGGATCGAGTTGCTCACGGGGAATCTGCCGATGAAAATAGAGTTCATCGAATCGCCGGAAAAGGTCGAAGAACTTTTGCCAAAGCTGCATGAGATGGTGGGTACGGGCCTGATTGAAGTCCAAGATACAACCGTTGTTAAGCCTTCCCAAGCGTCCAAAAAGAAAGCTCCGCAGGCCTCAATTCCCTCGCTCAGACGCGAAGGCAAGGCCAAGCTGATGCGAATCTTCATTGGTGAGAACGATAAGTGGCGCGACAAACCTTTGCACAAGGCCTTGATCGAGAGCATGCGCGCCAATGATCTCGCGGGTGTCACGGTCTACCAGGGGATTCTCGGCTACGGAGCGAACAGGCGTGTACACAGGGAGACGACACTAAATCTTTCGCACGACCGACCAATGATGCTATCGGTCGTGGACACCGAAGAAAAACTTCGGGCTTATTCCCCGATTCTGGACAGCATGGTTCAACAGGGGCTTGTTGTTCTGTCGGACGTCGACATCGTCAAGTACACGCATGACTACCAAGAGGAAGAGAGAAGGAAGGAGGTACGGCAATGAAACTCGAAGGCAAAGCCAAAATGCTTCGCATCCATTTCGGCGAGGATGACAAGTGGAAGGACAAGCCTCTTTACCGTGCCATTGTCGAGAAATGCCGGGAGTTGGATATTGCAGGGGCCACCGTATTCCGGGGTGTCGAAGGTTACGGCGCAAGCACACTGATTCACCGTTCTCATCTTCTGTCGTTCTCGCCCGACGCACCCATTATGGTCAGCGTGATCGATTCTGAAGACAAAGTAAGAAAGCTCATACCGTATCTGGACGAGATGGTGGACGAAGGATTGATTGCCATGTCGGAAGTCGAAGTCATCAAGTACGTCCATCAAAGTGGCGCACGCTCGTAGCGCGGTGCACGCCGATTTAGAGGTCGGTGGCAGAAATGGCTGTAACGCTCCAACTCGAAACTCTTGTCGGTCGTAGGCAAGAGCTGCGCGCGCTTCGCATCGCGGTCCAAAAGCGCGAGAGTCGGCTGGTGTGGGGCCCAATGGATACCGGGAAGACGGCTCTCATCAAGACATTGATTTCTGAACTACCCGACGCGGAGCGGCGGAAGTGCGTTTACTGGACGGGAGCTGCGAGTGGAAGGCAATTGTTATCTTATTTTGTTGGTCAGCTCTATGAAAAGGGCGATTCGTACGTGCGAAGAAAAGTTCATGCCGATGGAGCTAACGATGATTCCCTGCATCGATGGCTGAACAACCAATCGAGCTTGCGCTTGCGAGGGATTCTGTTCACGGCTTCAACCGCAGGTGACTACCGATTCTTCATGGACCACCTTCCACCACTCACACACAACCTAGCTCGGTTAATGAAAGAGATCATGTATCGCTGTGAAACCCCGGTCTACCTCATTGGACGTGACATGTCACAGCAAGAAATCGGGTACGCATGGAGTTTGTACTGGAACGATTCGCTCCGTCTTCATTTGGGACCCTTACATGAGAAACAGGCGCGGGAGCTTCTGGAATTGTGCATACGAGATTGCGGTCTGAATTCACTCGATTTAGAGGATTTCCGGGAGGAAGTCCTTCGCCTGAGTGGGCTCTTGCCAGGTTCTATCGTAAAAATGTCCAGGCTGGCGGCCGACTCCCGATATCACTACGGAGATCGAATCAAAATCAAGCTCGTTCATGTGGATTATCTGATGCAGTCAAATCCGTCGGCGATATCGCACTCCCCAAACTTCCTCCAATGACGGGAACCTCCCAAAATCGGCAAGCTGCGTTGCGGGAGCTCGCCGGTGAGGCCGCACTGTACCGACTGGCAGAGTTAGCCACGGAATTCGGAGCAGAGCACATAGCTTCCACGGCACAGAGCATCGCCGAGAGGGTTTCCGAAGGACGATTCTATGTGGCGTGTGTCGGTCAGTTCAAACGCGGCAAATCGACGCTTCTTAATGCGCTAATCGGCCATTCAGTTCTCCCCACAGCTGTGGTCCCGGTGACTGCGGTGCCGACCATCATTCGCCTCGGTGAGCGTCTGGCCGCGCATGTTCGCTTTCAGAGTGCGACTTGGACGGATATTCCGGTTAGCACCGTGGAAGAATACGTGTCTGAGGGGAAAAACCCCGAGAATGCGAAGGGCGTGGAGGGCGTGGAAATCTTTGTTCCAAGCCCGCTCCTGGAGACTGGCATGTGTCTAGTGGACACTCCAGGACTTGGATCGGTGTTTGCCGGAAATACAGCGACGACGCATGCATTCATCCCCCATATTGATGCCGCCATCGTTGTTATTGGCGCCGATCCTCCGTTGTCAGGCGATGAAGCCCAACTGGTGGAAACCGTCTCTCAGGAAGTCCATGATCTATTGTTTGTTTTGAACAAAGCAGACCGCGCGAGCGCTGCAGAGCGCTCTGCTGCCAAAGAGTTCGCTCGTCACGTCCTAGAAACTCGCCTCAAGCGGACGGTAGGCACGATTTTTGAGGTCAGCGCTTTGGATCGATTGGAACAAGGCGCTCCTGAACGGGATTGGGAACAGCTGGTTCATGCACTCGAAGATTTGGTGCTGCATTCAGGGCGCTCGCTTGTTCGCAAAGCGAGAGACAGGGGCATTCGGCGTGCGGCAAATCAACTGCTTGCTGTGATTCGAGAAGAGCGAGACGCGTTGCAGCGTCCTCTGGAGGAGTCTGAACAAAGAATCGCGAAACTCCGTGAATCCATTGCTGAGGGCGAGAATGCCCTGCGGGACCTTGGCGCTTTGTTCGCCGGCGAGCAGCAACGCTTGTCGCAAGTTTTCGTTGGGCGTCGGGAGGTCTTTCTGAAGCAAACCCAAGTGCTCGCGCAAATGGAACTAGACCAGCATTTGCGTTCGATAGCTCAGCGTCGGAATGGTCCTGCCTATCGGCGTGATCTCAATCACCTCGCGCAGAATATTGCTCGTGCTCAACTTACACCATGGCTCGAAGGCGAAGCGAAGTACGCGGAAGACGTATTTTGCAAAACGGCTCAGCGCTTCATTGAATACGGAAACAGCTTGTTACGTCGCTTGGCCGAAACTGGGATACTCGTTCTGGAACCGCTCCCTGAAGAACTTGGTCAAGAACAAAGTCTGCGGGCGCGGTCGCACTATTATTTTCATGTGATGGAAAATGTAGCTACACCTGCTTCCCCTTTGTTGTTGATTTCCGATCTTGTGCTAGGAGGTCTGGGGTTACGTGGCGGGATCGTCCGGGATGCGCAGGAATTCCTTCATCAACTGCTCGAAGTTAACAGTTCGAGAGTGCAAAACGACGTTGACGAACGCGTGCGTGAAAGTCGCAAAAAGCTGGAAGCCGAGATAAAAAGACTTCTGCGTGAGGCTTCGGCCATTGCGGATCGGGCATTGGCGCGTGCCCGGACAGCACAAGCCGCCGGCGCTCCGGCAGTCAAGGCAATACAGGCGCGGCTTGAGACTCTCGAGCGTGAAGTCCGGGTTTTCGTTTGATTCCGGCGTAAGTGCTGGCCACCTTCCGGGTGGTCGGCAGGCCGATAGTCATTCTGGAAGGAGGTTTGGGAAATCTAGGTAAGCAACAGCCTCGTCGGGCGATAGACGATCGAATAGTTCCATGACCGAGAACTGAAGAGGAGGGAAAAATTCAGGGGACTCTGTGCATTTCTGCTCTCATTGACAATCGGAAATGCAAATCGGAGAGCACGCGCCCCAACCCTGGCTTCACGCTGTTTGCAATTTGCATTCTCGATCATCCAGTGAAAAGTACGTACGTGTAGTCAACACTTCGGTTAACGGGTGACCGAGAAGAGGAATCTCTTGGGGGTTTGGAGCATCCAGTCACTCTGTTTGTACTCACACCATTCATTTGTTTTGAATCATTTACGGCGCTCACATTTGCGCCGAATCACCTTTTGCAGGTTATAGTGCACCAAAAGTTGGCCCCAAGACTCTTCGTTTTCTCTGAAACGCCCATAGACGAACCCCGGCGTGCTTGTGATGTCTCTTGAATGTCGCAGCCGGCAACTCTGCTAGGCGTATCCAGGTTTCTCACCAAGCCCATGCGTACGCCTCGACTCGTGGGTCAGCCCCGGCGCTCAGAACGCCGGTCTTCGGATCGATGATGATGGCGGCGCTGGAGGCAAGCGACCAAGGTCCTGAGACACGTAGCTTATGCCCCCGCGCGATGAGTTCCTTTTGTGTAGCTTCGGGAATGCGCTCCTCCACTGACATCTCGCCTGGATCCATGGTGTGAGGAAATGGCGACGATGGGAAGCTGTGCGTAGACCACCGTGGAGCTTCGATGGCCTGCTGGACGTTCATGCCGAAATCAATCACGTTGACTAAAGTCTGCAAGGTGATCATCACCTGATCGTCCCCGCCAGGACTTCCGGTAATCATGAACGGCTGGCCGTCCTTCATCACTAGTGTGCTTTGTAGAGTGCTTCGGGGCCGCTTTCCAGGCTCAAGCGCGTTGGCTTCTCCTCGAACCAACGAGTAGTAATCGCCGCGGCAATTGAAGATGATTCCCGTGTTTCCCATCACGACCCCCGTTCCGAAGACGCTGTGAAGGCTGGGCTCGAAGCTGACCATGTTCCGGTCCTGGTCGACGATGCCGATGTAACTCGTGTCGCCTTTGAAGTCGGCGTCACCGTCCAGAACAACGTGCCAGGGATACTCCGCGGCGCCGGTGACCAATTTCTCGGGTGAACCCGGGCGCAGTTCCAACGAGGCTTTTGCCGGATCGATCAGCTTTCTGCGTTCCCGTGCGTAGTCCTTCGACAGCAGTCCGTCGTAGGGAATTTTGATGAAGTCCATGTCGCCAAGAAATTTCTCGCGATCGGCCATGGCCAGTTTCATGACCTCGACATTGGTGGAGATGAAGTCGACGCTATTGTGGCCGAGCGCTTTCAGATCGTATCCCTCAAGCATGTTTAGAGCGATCAGTTCGGTCGGTCCCTGGCTGGCGGAAGGATTCTTGTAAACCTGATAGCCCCGGTAGTTGGTGGAGACTGGGTCTTCCACTTTCGCGGTGTAGTCCCTAAAATCCTCGTAGCGGAACAGTCCACCGTTGGCTTCTGAAAAGGCCGCCATCTCGCGCGCAATGTCACCTTTGTAGAAGCGGTCGCGTGCCGCCTTCAGCGCCTCGTGCCGACCTTTTGCCTTATTCGCTCTTTCCGCTTCGACCAGCTTTTTCAAGGTGCGAGCGAGATCGGGGTTCTTGAAAATCTCACCGGCTCTAGGCACTTCACCGTTCGGCTTATATATTTTGAGGGTTGAAGGATACTTGAGTATCTTTTGCGTGCTGGCAATCATGCGCGCGCGACCTTCACTCAGTGGAAATCCGTTTTCGGCCAGGTCGATGGCCGGCTGAAGCACCTGCTCGAAGCTCATGGTTCCCCACCGGTCTAGCAGGATGTACCAAGCGTCCACCACGCCCGGAATTCCGCCTGACAACAGCCCATCGCTGACCGGAATCTTGCCGCCGCTGTTCTTCTCGTACCACTCGACCGTCGCGAGCTTGGGAGCGGGCGGCTCGGCGTTGATGGAAAGCACTTTTTTTTCTCGCGCATCGTAAACGAGCACGACCGCATCACTGCCGACGCCATTGAGGGCAAAATCGGTTACTGCGAGTGCTGCTTGGCCGCCAACGATGGCATCGAAGGCGTTGCCTCCTCTCTGCAAGATGCTGCGGGCTGTCTCTGTCGCTTCCGCCTTCATCGATGACACTGCTGCCTGCCGGCCTCGAATGACCGGACGCATGGTGTGGCGTAAAGGGGCGTCTGAACCTTGGGCCATGGTATTTGCGGAAAAGCCCAAACACGCAATCAACACGCACGTGACAACGGTTCTCTTCGAAACTGTCATGAGTATCTCCCTGCATTGAGGCTGCCAACGAAATCCCTTAATTCATTTCTGTTTGTACGTCCCGCATTCTACATCGTCCAGAACCTGGGAGCTCGTTACTCACATTCTGAAAGGCCCATAGCGTTGCTCGAGAACGAGACAAGCAAGGCCAACGAGGCCTAGCACAACCGTGACGAATGCCAATCGTCGCGACACCGCGGGATTCTTGGCGTTGCGATGAATAATCGGCAGATTGACCAAAGCACTCGCCACTGAGGCCAAGACGACACCGTAGCCAGCCAATGCCGCCCGCATTTCCCCGTGGCCCACCATGTTCGCCGCCGCCGCCGAAGTACTTGCGCTGCTCACCAAGCCCCCGAGCACGCTGATTCCCAGGAAACCAATCTTGCCAAGATAGCGATCGCTCAGCGTCGAAACGATTTGAATCAGCAAAAATAACCCGGCAAAAGTCAGCACTCGTTTGAGCGAGACAGGAGATTCAAGATGGATCTCGCCCGGACTATCCTCGATTCCGGCTCGCGCGCGCCGAACAAAAATCAGCGCGAGTAGTGTCATGGCCACAATGGGGCCGGCAGCTGTGAGCACCGCCCTTGGCGAAAACAGCGCGAGGATCAGTAGATTGCGGGCGAACATCGCCACGATTGTCAACAAAAGCGCCGCAACCGCCACGCCGGACGATGTGCCTCCGACTCCCAGAGGTCTCGCCAGTTCCACCGCCACCGCGCTGCTATTTACGAAACCGCCAAGGAAGCCGCTCAAGTAGACGCCGCGGGTCCCGTAAACCTTCAGCAGAACGTAGTTCACAAAACCAATTCCCGCGATGACAATGACCGTTATCCATGCCTGTCGCGGGTTCACTAGCTCCCACTTATCTACGAAACGGTCCGGCAGAATCGGGTAAACCACAAGTCCCAACAGCCCTAACAGCACCGCGCTCCGAATCTCGGCAGGTTGCAAGCCTCCTGCGAACCGACGCAGTTCCACTTTCCAGGCGAGTAACATCGTCATCAGAATCGCTGCCGCGACGGGCGTAAATAGGTGGCCCTCTCCCGCCAACGCACCCAAGACGAAAATAACAAGCAAGGCCGCTGAAGTGGTCGCCTCCAGGGACCGGTCGACCAACAAGCTTCGCGCATTCGCGAAAATGACGATCAGAAAAACACCGACCGAAGACACGACAGCCATGGAGGGACCGAACAGAGCTGCGATGGTTCCAAGCAAAGCCGTGAGCGCGAAGGTTCGAATTCCGAGGTCTTTGTTCGACCACTCCCGTTCGATTCCGACAAGAAGTCCGATGCCCAATGAGACGGCAATTCGTGCTGCGACTTCTGACGGAGGAAAGCGATCCACGAACATTGACACGCAGCTCCTAACCACAACCTACAAATGCAATATACGCTCGACTAAATTAAAAAGGCTACGCATCCATACAGAAGACGATGAATTCTCTTGCTCTGTGTGATTGAGATAAGCAGCGCGAAAGCTTAAACTGCCTTCCCCATGCACTTCGTTTCCGGTTCGCAGAAAGGAATTCCACAGTTGAAACAACAACGTGCAAGGCTTGCGGTTGGCATCCTCTTTTGTGCTCTGGTCACATATCAGGGATCTCTATCGGCGCAATCCTCCGACAACTGGTCTTTCGCCGTTTCTGGCGATTCCAGGAATTGTGGAGACATTGTGATGCCAGGCATCGCCGCAGGTGTGCGGAACGACGCTGCAAAGTTTTATTGGCACCTCGGCGACTACCGAGCGAACTACGACTTCGACCAAGACCTGCTCGCTGCCCCGGAGTATCGCGACAAACATCTTTCCATCGCCGACTACCAGCGGATTGAGTGGCAGGACTTCATTTCCCAACAGGTCGATCCATTCGGCGACATTCCGGTCTATCTCGGAATTGGAAACCACGAGCTTGTTCCTCCCAAGACCCGGTCGGATTTCATCCAACAGTTTGCCGATTGGCTCGATTCTCCGACGATCCGAGCGCAGCGGCTCAGCGACGATCCGAGTGATCACAAACTCCGGACCTATAACCATTGGATTCAAGGAGGGGTGGATTTCATCTCTTTGGACAATGCCTCGTACGATCAGTTTGACGATGCTCAGGTCGCTTGGATCGAGCGCGTGCTTGCGCGAGATGAAACCGACGCAAATGTGCGCAGCGTTGTCGTTGGGATGCATGACGCTTTGCCCGACAGTATTTCAACAGGCCACGGTATGAATGAATCCGCACAAATGGAAAGAAGTGGACGTCGCGTATATCAGGATTTGCTTGCGTTCCGCAGCAAGACGAAGAAATACGTTTATGTGCTTGCGAGCCATTCGCACTTCTTGATTGAGGACGTATACAACAACGCATGCCACCCGAAACCTGAGACCTTGTTGCCGGGCTGGATCGTCGGAACCGCTGGAGCTGTCCGTTACCGGTTGCCAGCAAACGTCGCCGGGGCAAAGCAGGCGAGAACGGACGTATACGGATATCTTCTTGCGACAGTCCATCCGAACGGGGAGATTCAGTTTGTCTTCAAAGAAGTCAAGCTCGCTAACATCCCGGCTCAGACCGTCGAGCGGTACGGAAGCAAACAGCTGCAAGCGTGCTTCGATGAGAACAAGTCGACCTATGCTCCCGAAGGCCCGACTTGCGCAGCCGGTGCTGTGGCTGGCCACTAGGGCATCAACGCTTCATCCCAGGAATGTTCAGCTTGATGCGGTACACGCTGGTGCTCGCCGTAACGTACAGCGTCTTGCCATCTTCGTCGCCCCACGCAACATTGCTCACCCTCTCGGGAACTTTGATGGTTCCGAGATGTTTGCCTTCGGGAGAAATAATCCAGACACCGCCGGGCCCAGATCCGTAAAGGTTTCCTTTCCGATCGACGCGTATTCCGTCAGGTCCGCCTGGTGCTTTGTCCGAGGAGGGATCAAGAAATAAGGTTCCATCGCCAAGAGATCCGTCAGCCCGCACCGGATACCGCATCCAAACTTTCCTGCCTGACTCTGCGATGTACAAGAATTTCTCGTCTGGAGAAAAAGCCAAGCCGTTGGGTCGGCCGAGATCCTTGATGACAAGCTGCAGCTTTGCCCGGTCCGGCGGCGTGCCGGGCTTTTGCCGTCGCGCAGCCGGAATTCGGTAAACACCGTTGATTTGCAATTCCTTCTCGGGGTCGTCGTCACTCTGTGACGGTAATCCGTAAGGTGGATCGGTGAAGTACAACGACCCGTCTGATTTATACACGAGGTCATTGGGGCTGTTCAGTTTCTTCCCTCGATAAGAGTCCGCCAGGATTGTGACTTGTGCTTGTGAGTTCAAGGATTCCAACCGCCAGACGGTGCGCCGTGCGTGTCCGGCGACCGTGACCCGCCCGTCCGCGTCGAGCGTCATTCCGTTCGACCCCGGCTCCGGCCCCTTGAATGGTGCCGACCCTTCATATCCGCTTGGGTGCATAAACACGCGCGGAACCTGCCCGGGAACCAATCGGATGATGTTGTTCGACGGAATTTCCGCAAAGAGCAAGCTGCCGTCGCGCGTCCAGACGGGCCCCTCGGTCCATTTGTTGAAACCCGTGGCGATGCGCTCCAACGTTGTGCTGGCCGGCACAATCTCATCGAGAGCAGGATCGAGTTTCTGAATTTCCTGCGACAGCGTCGGGGAGACTGTCGCCGCAAACCATACGGCAATAATGCAGAATCGCTGGCGGACCCTCATGCACATATTGTATTCCAATGACACCCGGCACAGCGCTCCAATACAACCCGCGCTTGCTGTAGAGCCGGAGCAAAAACGTAATCAAAAAAGCTAGACGGCGTCGAAAGCGATATGCGCTTTTAGACCTGCCGAGGCTAAACTGTTTCTCGATGGCTGTGTAATGGCATCCTCGTCGGTCCGAGATGGAGAAAACGGGCTCATCGAAAGCCCGAAGAGGTGGATGGCATCGTGGAACGAACGCGAGCGGAGTCTTGATGAATTCTCACACTTCACGTCGGAAATTCCTGGCCAAAGCTAGCATGCTTTCGGCGGCAGGAGTGATCGGCCCATCTCTCCGGTTGCTGCGCGGCGTTCCCTCTCTCTTCGAGGACCGAACGGCACGTGATTACACCGTGCGCATTCGCGCTTCCGCGGTGGATATCGGAAATAAACACATCGTCTCGGCAATCACGTACAACGACCAGTTTCCCGGACCGCTCCTGCGATTCAAGGAGGGCCAGCCAATAACGGTTGAGATTCACAACGACACAGACACGCCAGAACAACTGCATTGGCACGGACAATTCGTTTCGCCTGATGTGGATGGCGCGGCAGAGGAAGGGACGCCCTTTATCCCAGCTCACGGAATGCGCCGCATCACGTTCACGCCGCGGCCTGCGGGCTTTCGTTTTTATCACACCCACAACCGAGCCGGGTCCGACTTGCACGCCGGACAATACAGCGGTCAGGTGGGAGCAGTGTACATCGAACCAAAACACAACCCGGGAGAGTACGACCGCGAGGTGTTTCTCGTCCTGAAGGAATTTGAGCCATCTTTCAGTCAGGGCGGTGACATGGCGCAGGATTTCCTGACTCCCACCACGAAGGTGAAAGAACTCGAAACCGTTGGCGAGTCTTCGATGAAAGCTTCGCTCGCCAACGGAGCGCTGCACGGCTACGAAGTTGGCTATCGCTACTTCACCATCAACGGCCGGATGTTGGGGCATGGTGAGCCTATTCGCGTAAAGCAAGGCGAGCGCGTGCTCTTTCACATCTTGAACGGCAGTGCGACGGAAATTCGCAGCCTGGCTCTGCCCGGACATAGCTTCAAGGTCGTCGCACTCGACGGGAATCCGGTACCAACTCCCGCGGAAGTCCCCGTGCTCTGGCTGGGTACCGCCGAGCGCATTTCTACCATCGTGGAAATGAATCATCCGGGCGTGTGGATCATAGGTGATCTGGACGACGACGACAGGGCTCACGGGATGGGCATCGTCTTGGAATACGCCGGACACAAAGCAAAGCCTGGTTGGATTCCGCCAAAACCATTTCACTGGAGCTACGCCCGGTTCGCCAAACCCAATAGCATTCCCACAGAACCCGACGAGGTGATTGATATGACTTTCACCAAACAGAATGCCGCGGAGCACGGTTTCAATCTGTGGGCCATCAACGACAAAGTCTTTCCGAGTGAATCAATGAACGCGACTTACCACCTACGGCGAGGCAAGCGCTACCGCATTCGTATGCGCAATGCGAGCGACGACATACATCCCATCCATCTTCACCGCCACAGTTTCGAACTCACCAAGTTTGCAGGGATACGAAGTGCCGGCCTCATGAAGGACGTTGTCATGGTCGGAGGTTACCAGGAAGTTGAAGTCGACTTCGTCGCCGACAACCCAGGTCTCACGTTGTTCCACTGTCATCAGCAATTGCACATGGATTTCGGCTTTATGGCTCTGTTTGACTACGTTTAGCCAGAGGGACGGCTGATGGACATAAGTGTCGATTCAGGCTGGGCCACACGCACTGCAAAGGCAATTCTGCTCGTCCGCATCCTTGTTGGGTGGGTCTTCTTGTCAGAAGGTATACAGAAGTTTATTTTTCCTGAGGCCTTGGGAGTTGGGCGTTTTGTGAAAATCGGAATACCGTGGCCGCAGATTATGGCGCCGTTCGTGGGAGTAGTCGAGATCGTCTTCGGGTCACTACTCTTGATTGGGTTCATGACTCGACTGGCCACTATTCCCCTCCTCATCGATATCTGCGTGGCACTGTATTCGACCAAGATCGTCACTCTGGGCAAAAACGGCGTCTGGGGCACTCTGCACGAAGCCCGTACTGATTTAAGCATGCTCCTTGGTCTAATTTTTCTTCTGTTCGTTGGCGGGGAACGTGGTCACTCGACGCACTGCTGCCCGCAAAGAATCAAATAAAAGAATGAAGACTCACGCGGCGCTTCTCATTCTGAACGGGCTGTTCACTCTCCGAGGTAGGCCTTCAACATATCCAGAAGTTGGACCTCATTCACAGGCTTAGTCAGATAGTCGCTACAACCGCTCGCATACGCTTCCTGAGCGTTTTGTTCTTCGCCTTGCGCGGTCAGAAGGATAACCGGAATCTCTTGCGTCTCTTTGTCTTTTTTGAGAGCGCGGCAGGCTTCGAGGCCGGTCATCCTTGGCATAATGATGTTCATCAAGATGAGGTCCGGCCTCACTTCGTGGACTTTCTCGAGTGCTTCCTTTCCATCGGAAGCGCTGACGAGCTCGTAGTTGGACCGCTGGCCAAGAATCATACTGTTCATGAGCCTTGCGGTACGGGAATCGTCCACATGGAGAATCCTCTTCATCGCTTCCTTACCCTTCCTTTGTCTATAGCAGCCATGATCGGGACGGACTAAAGAATTAGGGTCCGATGGAGGCCACCCGCTTCATTAGCGTACAGAGTTGGCAAACGGACTTTGTATTCGGTTGATTCCCTAGGGAATTCCTTGTAGAAGGAATGGACAGGTAGTCATTCAAGGATATTTGGGGAAGTCTGGACAATCTGGGTACAATAAGGGGACGATAAGAAGTGACATCCGGTACCATGTGGTATCAAAAGATGTCCGCCGACACCGTTTGATATCAATCAGTTATATTACAACGCTGCCCTGTCACGGCAGAGGTCGCGAGTTCGAGTCTCGTCGTCCCCGCCATATTTTCAAGCACTTAGCTGGGCCTCATTGTACCGCCGTTGAACATCCGTTGAACAACGTTTCCAGTAAATTCATCGCGGATTGGGTGTTTTCAGGCACATCCTTCACATAATGCCGCGTCGTCGTCGCCAGGTTTGTGTGCCGCAACAGGCCCTTCGAGGCCATACCGTCTTTCGTCAGTCCGGCAAGAGTCGTCAGACCCAGCGCGCATCGCCAACGGCAAGTCAATTACATGACGACACAAAGACGCAGAAATTGTTAAGGAAGTTTTATGGAAAGCAAAGGAAGTATGGCTGAAGGGCTTCCACACACGCTCTCTGTATCAGTAGCACACGCGTGAGACGAGCGATTTGTCTCACTGCCTCGCGGTTCTGTCCTAGTTTCTGCATGGAGGCAGCCCAGAATTCTTGAGTCGATCGCGGTTTTCTTCCCACTTGAGCTGTTGATTCACCAGAGGTCGGATAAGAGCTTGTTCGTCGCGGCGCCGGATGCGCAGTCCTCGTTGGTTGGGCACTTCCCACAAGCGTTTCATAATTCCTAGATGTGCGTACATGGCGTACATGTCGACCCGCTTTACGTCGTCGCGCATCTTCCTCATCTCCCAACGTTGGTCGAGCTGCTTGGCCGTCAACCAATCAGGATCACGACCCATAGCATCGCCGCGGTTGAAGACCAACGAAATCAGCACAACTTGCGCTTCGACGGGCAATTTCTCCGCGCCAGGAAAGAGCTTAATCACGAGGGGCCGGTAGTCATTTTTGAGAGAAGCATTGAGCACTCGCAAAGACAACGATCGCGGAACAGTCAACGTAGCGAATCCGCCGAGCATGGCATGCGCCGCTGGGCCGCGCTTTCCGACGGCCGCTTCGAGACGGCCCAGCGTCTCAGCGTCGAGTTCTCCCCAGGTTTTATGCAAATCGGCAACGGTGTGGTAGCCAAGATCCCAGCCAGCCCCAATCGTGATACCCGACTTTCCTCCCGGCCAGTAGGGACGCTCGGGCACGCCTTCGGCGCGTAGCAGAAAGTCAGACGCCTTGCTAGCGACCGCATCTGCCAATCCGACTGGATATTCCGGATGTCCTGGAGGCCAACACTGATCCTCCATATCGGCGCGAGCGGCGGAAGCCGCCATCGTGACCAGCAGCGCCACGCAAGCTAACAAACCCTTGCCCGACGGATTTGATCGAACAATCATCGATTGTGAGACCACTATCGAGATTCACACCCAGCCGCTCGGCCGTTCGCTACAGCGCGGAAGTGTTTGCAAAGATGCCCCGACCGTAGCCCGTCATCCGTCCCGAGGGAGCCGCCGCCAAGAATTCAATCGTTTGCTCAAGCGAATCGGTGAAGAGGACTTTCTTAAAGCCAGACTTTTTCCCCAAAAGCGCTTCAATTAATGGACGCACTGGCAACGTTTTCTCCCAGTAGTGGCTACCGGCGGCAGCCGGCGCGCTCAGAAAAACCATTGGGCAGAAGTCGCCGTAGTAATTCTGAGTGGCATCTTGAAAAATCTCTTGAACGGTCCCGGCACTTCCTTCGGCGTATATGATTCCGTGGGTCGCTAGAGTAACGAGACCGTCTTCGCGAAGGCTGTTTTGGAAGTACTTCGCGATATCCGTCGCAAAGGGAGATGTCGGCTCGAAGCCGTATAGCCAGGTGGGCACTCCAAGGCTGCGACCAGCTTCGCCCGGAGTGACATCGTCGCATATTTCGATTGCGGGGATGAGCCAGGCGTGTATTTGAGCGGCGATTTCCTCGTCAAATGCTCCCATAGTCTCTTACCAGGGCCCCGATGTTTTTTGGAAGTTCCGCCTTGTCACCAAGGCGTATGATCGCTTCTTTGAGTGAGTCCTCGCTCTTTCGCGAAAGAAACGCGCCAAGATGCGTGGCCTCCATAGCGCCGGGTCCGCCCCCACTTGCCACGAGAAACTCTAACCGGGAGAGCTTGTAGGAAAGATGTGCCACGCCGGCATATGCTTCTGTCTTCCTTACAAGCCCATGACCGCCCATAACTGCCACGACTTTCTTTTGGGACCGCAGGAACTCGTTGGTTGCCATAGAGATGGAATTATCGTGCAGGGATTCCATTGCGGCGGCCGAGCGCACGTCCCCAGAAGAGCCTCGTCCGTACTTGGCGAAGTAGCTCAAGATTGCGATATCCGCACACCGTGAATAAGACTTGGGATCGTTCTTGGCAAGACCTTCAAAAAGCTCTTGGCGAGAATACAAGCGGTCGCGAAGCGGGTTGAAAGGCAGTCCAATAGCGCTCATTGGGCAGGACTCCGTTCTGACTAAAAGTGCGATAGCCAGTACACAGAATTATGTTTATATATCAGAGAATAAGCATCATTGGAACCATCCAGTGCCGGTTGCCGGAAACATTCGGCCGCCGAGTTGGCTAAGTCGGACCGGTGCCGCAGAACCTTGTGAATCATGCGGACCTTCCGTTGAGGCAGCGATTCAAACGTTGAGAAATGAAACTTCGTGCCCTTGCTGACGGAGCTCACGGGACAATCGGGCTAAACCGAATGATCGGGCACTCCTAAAAACGCAAGTATATGATTAGACTGCCCTTGACAGAAATGTCAGAACTATATATATTTCTTCTGACAAGGAGATAACCATGACGACCGTACAGGCCATCCGTAATCGGATCAATGAGATAGGAATAGGAGAGCCCTTCACTTCGACCCAATTCAACGCTCTTGGCACTCGTGCGGCCGTGGACCAGACTCTCTCCCGCTTCGTGAAACAAGGCGAAATCGCCCGCATCTCCCGAGGCGTGTTTGTTCGCCCCAAAACCAGCCGGTATGTCGGCGAAGTGCTGCCCGAGCCGTCGAAAGTCGCTCAGGCCATTGCCAGCGTTCACGGAGAAACGATTCAGGTGCAGGGTGCGGAAGCAGCCCGTCTGCTCGGTCTTACGACTCAAATGCCGCTACAGGCTGTGTTCAACACCAGTGGCCCGAACAGAAAGCTCAAGCTCGGCAACCTGCAGCTCACACTCAAACACGTCGCGCAACGAAAGCTCGCGCTGGCCGGAAAACCGTCCGGCCTCGCTCTCTCAGCACTTTGGTATCTGGGCAAAGAACAGGTCAGCACAGGCACGATCAAAACAATCCGAGCAAAGTTGACTCCCGAAGCCTTTGAGGAGTTCAGGGCCGAAACACCTGCAATGCCGGCTTGGATGGCGGACACACTGCACCGATACGAACAAGAGGGCGCACGTGCCTGAGGCTTTCATACAACTCCCGCTCGAAGAGCAAGCCAGCATACTCCAAACCTGCGCTGGAAAACTCGGGCGGAGACCAGAGCACCTAGAGAAGGACGTTTGGATCTGCTGGGTGCTCCAAGCCCTCTTCACGATGCCCAGCCGCCTTCCGATGGCCTTTAAGGGTGGCACTTCTCTTTCAAAAGTGTATAGCGCCATTTGACGATTTTCCGAGGACGTTGATGTCACGGTCGATTACAAAGCCCTCGACCACAGCATCGACCCTTTCGACGCCAAGACATCGCGGACATCGAGCGAGAAATTCACAGAACTCCTCAGAACGAAACTCGCAGACCATACAAAGAATGTGATTCGGCCTCACTTCGAAAATCTTGTGGCCCAGCTCGCCGAAAAACCACCCAAGCCCATTGCCATCTCCGAGGACGGCGAGAAATTATTCATTCCGTATCCATCGCGCTTCGGGTCAGGCGAAAGCGTTTTCCTTGAATTTGGAGGGCGCAACGTCATCCAGCCCGGCGAGGACCACACCCTTAAACCGTACCTTGCCGCTGAAATCCCTGAATTGCTGTTTCCCGAAGCCACGGTTCGCGTACTCTCCGCCTCTAGGACTTTTTGGGAGAAAGCGACTCTGATTCACGTTGCCTGCAATCGCTCTGATCCGAAACTTGATGCCGACCGACAATCGCGCCATTGGCATGACCTCGCAGTCCTGGCTGACCACAAGATCGGAGAAGCTTCCCTCGCTGACCGGGCACTCCTCGAAGATGTCGTAAGGCATAAGAGTGTTTTCTTTCGCGCCTCCTATGCCAAGTACGACGCCTGCCTTTCGGGCGGCCTACGCTTGCTGCCGGGAACACCTCTCCTCGAAGCGCTTCGAGCCGACTACGAAAAGATGATCGCCAATGGCATGTTTGAAGGCGAGCCACCCACTTTCGGTTCGATCATCGCTCGCCTTCAAAAACTCGAGAAGCAGATCAACGGAAGGTGAGCCTTTCGGCGGCTTAACGCTGGACTGTCACGGCAGAGGTCGCGAGTTCGAGTCTCGTCGTCCCCGCCATTCTCTTCGAGAGTTGCTCCGATTCCCTTTTTTTCCGGCGCTCCGAACTCTTCTTTCTGACTCACGTCACGCCCTGGTCTGTCTGCGAGTGAGCGCCGTTTCACACGAAGACTCGCGAACGCTGCCGCTTGCATCTTTTGGCAGGCCAAGCATTGGTTTGAACTACCTTGCAGGCGCTGCCTCCAAAGGACGGACATCGCGTTCAACCTTATCGGCAATCTCGTCTTCGGCGACTTCCAGGTCATAACGCGTTTGGAGATTCATCCAGAACGTCGGACTGTTGTTGAAGTAGCGCGCGAAACGCAGGGCCGTGTCAGCAGTAATTGCGCGTTTCTCGTTGACGATATCGGCGATCCGCGTTACAGGGACGCGCAAGTCCAAAGCAACTCTGTTCATACTCAGTCCCAGAGGGACCATAAACTCTTCTCGGAGAATTTCTCCTGGATGCACCGGCTTAAGTTTCTTTGTCATCCTGCTATCTCCTAGTGATAATCCACGATCTCAACTTCATAGACACGCCCATCGCGCGATTCAAAACAGACGCGCCATTGGTCATTGACGCGAATGCTGTACTGCCCTTTCCGGTCCCCTCTTAGGCGCTCTAGTCTGTTTCCTGGCAGCGTTGAGAGCGTCCGGATGTCCTGCGCCGCATCTAGCATGTCCAGCTTCCTAAGAGCCTGGCGCTCGATTGCCTTGAACCGGCGGACAGACTCTCGATGAAATAGGCGCTCGGTGTCGGCGCAGCGGAAGGACTGAATCACAATCCGACACTATACTGCGTCGCGTTAAATGTCAAGTAGTACGGGAGCGACAAAGAATTTATGCAGAATCTGGGCGCAGTTAGGGTGCAATAAGAGTTCCAAAGGATTCCTTAGAGCGCCAAGCGTGGCGATCGGCGCCGTGAAATTACAACTAGTTACCCCTGGACGCTGCACTGTCACGTCAGAGGTCGCGAGTTCGAGTCTCGTCGTCCCCGCCATTCTTTTCAGTAAGTTAGCTAGGCCTCGTGGTTCCCGCCGTTGAAACATTCGTTGAACAGCATTTCCAGCAAATTCATCGCAGAAAGCGTGCTTTCAGGCACATCTTTGACGTAGTGGCGTGTCGTGGTCGCGAGGTTGCTGTGTCGCAAACAGACTCTTCGAGGCCATCCCGTCTTTCGTTAATCCCGCAAGGGTAGTTGCTACTTCTCGACGCAGAGAATACCAGCCCGCCCACTTCGGAATGGATTCATCCAGTTTGAATTCGTGCTCCGCCTCGTGCTCTGACTCCTGCTCGCCACAGACCGCGCACCGCATGAGCGCTGGAACGACAACCCGATTGCTGAGGTTGTCGAGGATCATGGGCTTTCCGCTCGGGCCTCGCAGAACCGAGCCGGTAGTAGGATTCCCGTCCCGCTCTCTCAGGTCGCAGAGAATTTCGGCCAGGGTTTCGATGACCGGGACCGGACTCGCCGCGTCTGGAGTCTTTGGGTCCGTCGTGAATTTGCGCCAGACAGACTGCGTGATGTATAGCCGCTTGCCGTCAAAATCCTCCCATCGGATCCCGCGTGCTTCACCTGGCCGCAAACCTGCGAAGGACATCAGGGCAACCGCGGCCCGCGCCTTCCACTCGCCGGCCTTTCGCAGAATCTCAAGAATCACCATCACTTCTTCAGGTCGCGGCGTGTGTCTGCGGCGCCGCTGCCTTCTTTGGAATTAAAGAGCCCTGTATCGGATTAGGGGCATCAAGCGCGCCTTGATTCCGCGCCAGCGTAAAGATACCGCTCAAGCGGCTCTTGCAATGCCGCAGAGTCGTACGCCCGACCTTATGATTGCGATGAATTTGCGCGAAGAGGTTGGCCGCGTCAACCGTCCGAAAGTCTCTCAGGCTGATTTCTTTCAGGTATGGCGCGAGATAGGTATTCCAAAGTGTTTCGTATCCGGCGACGGTCCTCCGGCCTGACCCTGCCGCTGTTGATCGGTCCCAGGATTCATCTCGCAGGCCGTGGAGATCCTTTTCAACCCGGTAGCGGTCGCAAACAGGGGCTAATTTCTTACATTGCTGCTTGCGCACTATTTGGCCGTCTTCGATGACGTCGTCCCATACTTAAGAAACCAACTGCCGCGGCTCTTGTAGATGAATCCCTTTTGCGCCATGAGATTTCCCTTTCTACTGTTTGGGAAGCGCAACGCTCCGCAAATACTCTGAGATCGTCAAACCAGCTGCTTTGGCTTTACTCCGAAGCTTGGCGGCCTCAGCCTTAGTCACCACGAAGCGAAAAATAACTTCGCGCCTTTTGGCTCGGGGCTATCTCCGGTCTGCCTACGCGTTTTGCCATCTCAACTCTCAGGGCCTTAAGCCCCAAAGGGCAAACCTCGCGGTAGACCCTTCTCGAAAAAAGTGGCGATCGCAACAGAAAAGCCACAAGACAGCATTTCGAGCATTCTAGATCGGACCCAATAGCAGCCAGCTCATTGCGGCCAGCTTGCACCAACGTTGCACCGCCACCTGTAAGCCTCTGATTCCAAACGGGAAAAACGTGGCACGCCGTTAACCTATCAGCATGTCACAAGGAGCCGAAAAGCCTGATCGCCCTGCTCTATGGATTATTTTGTATTTTTGGCCCCTCGGGTGGCGGTGGCAGCCACCGCCCGGTAGGTCGCGATTCCTGCCGCGGGGCCTTAGAAAGTATCACCGCATTGACTCCGGAGCGCTCTTTTTCAGCACTTCTATGTAGAAATAGCCTACTTTCCTTCCAGCTAATTCCCGAAGTAGTTGAAAAAACATGAGGATGTCTATGGTACTAGGCTTGCTATGAACTACGCGCCCAGGGAAGGACGCCACCTTTGATTGTCTACGTGCTGCTCTTCGCCATGGCGGCTTTGGCGGTTGTGACCTTTACAGGTTTCATCACCGAGTCGGAGCACAGGCGGGCGCCAAAGCGTTGAAAGGCTATGCAAGACTCATCGCCTTGGCGTGACCGACCGCCATGGCTAGTTGTTTTGGGTGTCCGACAAATTCCGGGCCTCGCCGCGACCGACTGCCTTCTATTCGGTTCCGAGGAAGCGCTCGACGATCTCCGGCAGCATCGGCTCGACCGCGAGCGTGTAGTGAGTGGTGTTCGGCACGATTGCGAACTGGTTTGCGGGCCGCAGTGAGCCATCAATCCCGGCATCGCGCTGGCCGCCTCTCAACGCCTTCCAGAACTCGACCATGTGTTCGGGCGGGAGGTAGTCAGCGTCGGCAAAGACCAGCAGTGTGCGAGCCTGAAGCTTGGCGACGTCGGGGCTCCAGTCAAAGGGGCGCTTGGTCAGGTCCCCGACCTTGCGAAAGAGGTTCGTCCAATCGACATCGGGATAGGCCTGCCCTAACGGCGATGCCTTGACGCTGCCGCCGAGCATGGCAGCGTTGGCCTCCAACTGATTGAAAGCCGCCACCACCTCCGGATAAGCGTCGTCCTGCCTCATCCTCGCGGCCATGAGCACGAGCCGGTCGACCCCGTCCGGATGGCGGATGGCGGTCTGCAGCGCGACGAAGGAGCCCAGCGAGTAGCCCATCACGTCGGCCTTGCCGAGTTTCAGATGGCCGATCAGAGCGGCAACGTCGTCGCCCATCGTTTCACAGCGCAGTGGCCTGTCGGTGTCTGGCGTGCGCCCATGCGCCTGAAGATGGACGGCGATCACCTGCCGGCCCTTGGCCAGTTCGGCCAGATTGCTCCCGAAGCTGTCTGGGTTGATGCCCCCGTGAAGAAGAATGAGCGGCTTGCCGGCGCCATGCACGCGGTAAAAGATATGCTGGCCATTGACGTCGGCAAAATTCGCATTCGACATGGCGGGGGTCTCCTTGGCTTGAACGGGAGGGATTGCAGTCAGCACTGCGGTCGCTGTGACAGTCTTTAGGAAATCGCGTCTGTTCGTGTATGTCATCGTTATCCCTTCCATACGCCGGTGGCTGCGGTGTGGTCACGATCTGCCTGCGAGCAACTCCTCCAGCTGCGCGAACTGTTCGGGCAGGCCTTCCGCCGAACCGGCGAGGGCTTCGTCGAGGGCCGCCGTTGTGGGGTAGAGTTCGTGTAGGGTGACCAGCGTCTTGCCGGCATTTTCTTCGAACGTCACCGTGGTCACGGCGCCCCGATCGCTTTCTTCGTTCGTCCAGACGAGGCGCTTGTTCGGCGTCACTTCTCTGTACGTGCCGAAGAACGCCATCGGTTGGTCGAAGGCCGGATGACTGAAGACGAAGCGATACGCGCCCCCGGTGCGCACATCCATGTCGCACGAGAGCAGCGACATGCCCACCGACTTCGGAACCCACCAACGCTTGAACAATTCGGGTTTGCTCCACGCTTCGAAGACGATGTGCGCCGGGGCATTGAACGTTCGCGTCACGACGAGTTCGCGGTCGGACTTGCGTTCCACGGCGGTGCGGTTCATGGCGGCGGAACTACCTTCTTTTCCTTCGGGCATCTGCCTTCTCCTTTGACTTCAAGTGCTCGACAATCTTGTCCAGCGCGTCGAAGCGTGCGCTCCAGAGTTGGCGGTGCCGCTCGATCCAGGCGGCCTCTTCTTCCAGCGCGCGCATGCCAAGCCTGCAGGTTCTGACGCGCCCGGCCTTTTCAGTAGTGACGAGCGCTGCCCGCTCCAACACGCCAACATGCTTCTTCATGCCCGTGAGGGTCATATGGAACTTTCCGGCGAGGTCCGTGATCGAAGCGTCGGCGCGGCTGAGCTGCTCCAGCACGCCGCGCCGGGTCGCGTCCGACAGCGCGGCGAA
>Ga0157376_10000039_pt1 | contig 127649 bp, 240 predicted proteins | sample M45metaG_FD_121801 | JGI IMG/M metagenome (GOLD analysis project Ga0157376, IMG submission 121801) | Miscanthus rhizosphere microbial communities from Kellogg Biological Station, Michigan, USA - M4-5 metaG | ecosystem: Host-associated > Plants > Roots > Rhizosphere > Soil | place: USA...
CTTCCTTGTATTTAACTCCGTGCCTGCTGGCCTTGTAGCGGAGCATTCCTCGGAAAGTCGACCAGCCCGCGTCGTACACGGATTTTGCCATCCGCGTGCGGCCGAGCTGAGAACTGGAGACGTCTCCGACGTAGATCGCTGCGTGCTCTCGCACGAATCTCGTCGAGAGTTTGTGGTGATGATCCCGCCGGACGTTCGCGATCTTGTCGTGCAAGGCACGGACACGATCCATCTTGTTCGCGCGCTGAGCGACGATCAGCTTGTCCTCCCAGAGACGGTACGTCCGGGGAGCGTCAACCTTCTCCCCGGTCGAGAGAGTCGCGAGGGACTTGAGACCAAGATCGATCCCGACCGGACATCCTGGAATCTGGGGTTGCGCATCGGCGATCTCAACGTGGAAGCAAACCCACCAGCGTCCGTGCGAATCCTCGACGAAGCAGCCCCCTCTCGTCATCTCGGGGAGGGGTCGGCGCTTGGCCCCGAAGAAGCGATACGTGTTGCGAAGATACGTGACTGAGCTTGGAGTAACCTGACGGGACTGTTTCTGGAAGGGCACCCAGCCGAGTGAGCGTTTTGGCCCTCCGGATCTCCGGAAGCGCGGGCACTTCTTGTGAAGATCCCGAGATTTTGAGAACTGTTCGCAAACACCCTGGATCGTCTGTGCATGAAGGTGAAGGTCTCGGGACGTCCCTCCCGTGAGCTTCTGCAAGTCGTACTGCGACGGCCATTTCGGAGACAGTCCCGAATTCCAGGCGCGCAGGACTGCCCGCTGCGTGGCCACGCAGTAGTTCCATACCTGGTTCGCTGCCCAAGTCATACGCCGTAGTTGTCGGCAGCTTCGCTTCCCCTTCAATCGATATTTGTAGGTGAGGACCATTCTACCCTGCCTTGGGGGCTAACCGAACCAAGACCCATACAGGCCGGTCGGTGATCCGACTGCGGTATATGAAATTACCCGCGCGTACCGTCCAATCGTGTCCATAATCCTCCAGAAAGGCGCCGTGGCCATGCACGGGATGGAGGGGGAGCGCGGGTCTAACCGCCGGGTTCCGATTTGCGGTTAACGTCCAGACGGATTTTACATCCTTGGCCGAGAAGTCGACGGGAACAGGCTTTGCGATCGATATCGATCCTTTGGTAGTGAAAGGAATCCACAGCAAGCGCTGCTGATCAGATGATTCATCAGAAGGCGTCTTTGCCAAAGCCTCAGCGATCTCTCTCGCAAGCTGGGCCTTCCGCGTTTTCATCTGAGCTTCACATCTTCCGGGGACACCGTCGCAACACCGCCAGGCAGCCGTACTTCAACCATCCCGTAAGAGGTGACACGCACGACGTTGCCTGGGTAACCGTTGGCCTTGATTTTGGCACCCGGCTTCAGGCTGAGGATGAGCGCCTTGTGAATGTCGTCCTCTAGCTGTGCGTGCGACCTCTCACGCGTGGCGTGATGCAGGACAGATCTTCCATGACCCCTTTTTGTCGAGTGTTGACTTGTTCCTTTTGAGCGAGGAGACCGACGAATCAAGTACCCTGTTAGGTCCTCCTCGAATTCGGCCTCATCGCCAATGCCGCGGATCTCATTATCAGCGAAGGCCAAAGCGCTTGAGGCAACCTCGTCGAATGCCTGGGGTGAGTCGTACGCAACGCCCGGACCGAATCCCGCGGGTGCGGGCCGCACGGCGCCTCTCCAAAGCAGCTTGCCCCCTTGGCTCACCGACGTTCGATAGAAATTGTGATCGTCGTAGGTGACGTTGATTTTGAGGCTTCCTGAATAGCGCTTCGCCATGGGTTCATCCTTGTTGACAAGTAGCGACAGTTTCGCTCATACGGCTGCGTCCCCAACGGCGAATTGCCTCTTTTTAGTGCAGCGTGGGGATCGTACGCGCGGGGATGCTGAAAAACAATTACCTCGTCGCTGGAGGCTCTTCGACGGCACGGCTATTCTTAACGGGCCCCACAGGGTCCCACGTGAAGTACATAGTACCGGTCGCCGTAAGGCGCGTCGCGAGCGGCAAAGCTCCCTGGAGGAGGCGGGGCAAATACCTCACATACGTGCACATAGCCCCCTTTAATCAAGCGGATCAGGTTCGCGTGCTCGCGCTTGCTGTAGGGCATCGCCTTACTGTAGGCCAGTACTTTCGAGATGAACCCCATGCTTCGGTCGTCACGCGACTGCAAGTCCGCCAACGTGGCTGCGAGCGTGGGAGTCTGCGAGATATTTTTCGCAGGGGCGGCCTTCGCTACCAGTAGAGGCTGGGGGCCAGGTCCAACGGCCGACTCTTGGAGGAGACGTGCCGTGACATCGCGTGTCCCCTCAAGAGGGGCTTCCTTTGTCGATAAGAATTCATCGATCTCGCGAGCGATCTTTGATTTTGGCACGCCTTCGATTCTAGCACCCTAAAAAGACGTGGAATTACTGAAGAGGTCCCAAACCCCATAGGAGGGGCTCTTTTCGCGTTCTCCTCCCTTCCAGGTCGCTGCGAGAGGGAGGATCGCGAACAGCTGCGCGAAAGACTTACGGTCTGTAGGCTGTTCCTGCTGTACTCCCCCTACTTACAAAGGACCTAGAAAAAGGACTCTATGGCGCCGCGCGCATAATGGCGCCTAGTACTCTAGGAGGGTGCTAGGAACAGCTGATCAGGGGGAACAGAGGTGACGGCTGAATTGTGTTTCTAAGTTATTTTGATAAGTTGCGCATGTTCAGCTGCGCTGAGGGTGTCTGGGCGTACCCCCAGTTTTAGGGGGTCGGCGCTACCGTTAGACAGTTCTTACCATCGGCCCTTCTTCCGTTAGGGCGTTCTAATTATTCGCCGCGTGGCTGCAGCCCCCAAGTGTGAAATTCCCTCAGTGTGCGGCTTAGTCCGCCCTCGGTGGGCAGATCCTCCTACTTTTGGGCCGTCGCTTTACATGTTCTGTTAGGCTGAGGGGCGTGTCCGGCCTTGAGCTATTGGTACGCCGTGCCGTCACGCGGTGGCTGGAGACGTCTGGACGGTCACGGCTCCCCGCCACGCATCGAGCTCGCGCTGCCCATTCGTCATGAAGGAGAATTTCTTGAAGCGCTCCAAAACCAAGTACGGCAAGAAGGCGACCGAGAAAGTCGCGCGCACGATGCACGAGTTCAAGCGTGGGAAGCTCAGGAGCGGGGGAGGGGGCAAGGTGACCTCCCGAGCGCAGGCGATCGCGATTGGGCTCTCTCAGGCCCGGCGAGCTGGTTACAAGGCTCCGCCGCGAGGGCACGCGACGGTGAGCCTCGACGTGCGCACGCGAGAGTACCTTCGCAACATGCGACCGGGTACCGAGATCGATGCGCGAGGACTCGCGCGGGCGCTAGGCCGGGTCGATCCTCTTGAGGCCGACTACGCCCTAGAGCGCGCGGAGAAGGCGGGGCTTGCCGTCTCCCGGGATGGGCGTTGGTTTGGTCCGGCAGGTGGACAGCTGGGGCATGCGAAAAAGTCGGCCAAGCAGATCGAGAGCGAGATCGCAGAGGCGTTGGAGCAATCTGCGGTATCAGAACCCTCAACGATTACGTTGAGAGATCGCTACAGCGGTAATCCTGTCTTGTTGACCGTCCGTGATGGACGCATTGTCAGCGTGATGGGATCTGATCCATGGCGTTACATGGGAATGTCGCTTGAAGAGGCCAAGCATTACGCCCGTCACGGAGGACGGGGGCGCGAAAAGAAGACAAGCCCCGCGCACGCGGTCCGAAAGGCGCGCGCTCCTCGTGTGGCGCTCTATCGTATTCAGCTCACGCCTGACGAGCTGCGTGCCCTTGAGTACGCGCGCGGTCGATACGCGTGGCCTGATGTGCTTTTGGCATATGCTGCCGATGATGGGTCAATCGCTCTCACGGAGAGCGAGATGTGGCAGTGGGTAGATGACGTGGACAGTGATGACTCTCCATTTTCGCTGGCGTCTCCGGCATTCGCCGCGAAGCTTCAGCGCTTTTATGATTCACGTGTCTGAAATGGAGTCGGCTAGGCTGGTCATCCTTGATCATAGTTGTAAGAGCTGCTCGCGGGTCAGTGGCTGTCGGCCCGGGTCCCGGGTCTGCTCCCATTGCGGCCACCCGCCCGAGGACTTTGCTGACGAGCAGTCGATGGTCGAGTAGGCGAGGTTCGAAACAACGCTAGTAATCTCGTTTCGAGACCTGCTAAAATCGTGGCAACATGCGTGCTACTCGCAAGAAACCGACGCGCCCGAGTTATGACACGAGCACCGGCGAGGGTCAGAAACGTCTGATGCAAGAAAGTGTCGGTCTCGAATATGTTCAGCCTCGCCGCCTCGAAGCAGCGCTTGGTGATTACGGTGCTGACCCTCTCGGGCCCGACGCGTATGGGGTGTTTCGTTGGCGGATGGTTCCATCAGGCGATGTCGTCGACAAGACCGAGCACGATCGCCGTCTGACGCGGGGTAGCGAAGCCAAACGGCATCACGCGGCAAAAAAGTCGACAGTTGAATTGGATCGCGACATCGCCGAAGTTCTGGCGAAAGATTATCGCGTCTCAGTGCGTGTGGAAGGCGCGCTCAAGCCGGTCTATGTTTCCCCTTGGATGACACGCGCGCAAGCTGAACATGCAGCAAGAAATCATAAGGCCATGATCCGAGATCGTGGTTGGACGTCAGTTGTCGAGATCGAGGACAAGAGCGGTGCTGTAACGAGACTTCCGCGATAAAAACTCCGCGATAAAAACGACGACGTCACGGAGGACGGGGGGGGCGCGAAAAGAAGACGAGTCCCGCGCATACGCTCCGAAAGGAGCGCACTCCTCGTGCGATGCTATTCAGTTCACGACTGACGAGCTGCGTTCCCTTGTTTGCAGCATCCATTTCCGTAGGCCGTCCAAGGCGGGATCAGTGTGGGCGTCCGGCAGCTCGGCGCAAAGCGCGGTTCGAGGATCATGCCTCTCTCGCGCTCCGCGGCGCTCAGGAGCGCCCCGGCGCCCCGGCGCGGCGGAGGCGCGCCATGAAGGGCTCCTTGCCCGTGTCAATCGCGCTCACGGAGAGTGAGATGTGGCAGTGGATAGATGACGCGCTTTTATGATTCACGTATCTGAAAGTTGGCTAGGGCGGTCTCTGTAGTCTCGGCCGCATCCTCGACCATCCAGGGCTCCCATAGGCCCTCGGGTGTCCAGCGCGTGATAAAACGCCTAGCGTCAACGGGTATGGAGCCGATCAAACCCGCAGAGAATGGGCTGCCTAGCGGATTGTTTCCGACATACGTCACGTCAACAGCAAGATTCATCCCCATCTGAAGGGTTTCAAAGTTGATATAGAGGTCAAAGGCCGTCGGGGCAAACATTGCACCGGGGACTCCTCCCGCTTGTGCGAATTGCGATCGACTGCCGATTATTAGATCCTCGACTATCCAGTCTTCTGGATTTCCTCCAATGAGCAGCCTGTGAGGGCGAACCGTATGGCTTTGAGGGCGTAACGTAATTCTTGCCGTCTCTCCTGGTAAAATGTTCATGTTACTTGATAACGAGAGGACGGTGCGATCACGCTCCAGGAACCCCTTGGAAGAAGCCCTCTGGGGAATCTGCTCGAAGCCGATCTTGAGCACACTAAGATTTCGGACTTCGTCGATTGCGAAGAGCGCCTCATGGCCCCCTCGCGGATCCGCGCCCTGCCTCCAGATGAAATTGCATACAACGGGGGCGGCGGAAGCGCTTTTGATTTCCGAAGCAATTCGACGAACAGATGCGTGATTGAACGGGTAGTTATCCGGTGCCCAGATGCCGCGCGGGGTCATGTCATCAAGGCACGAGATACCTACCGTGTTCCAGTAACTCGGCACTTCCTTCTCGAAGAAGGCATACATCCTGCCGTCGATCTGAACGAGGAGGATCGTAGCCGTTTCCCACGGTCTTTCCTGGATGCTTATCTCCCGTACTCCCTCCAGTGTATGCAGTCCGGCGCAGTCTTTCAGCACCTTCGGGCGCCAGGAGTCGAGGCCGCTCATGAAGATCGCGAGCCTTCCCTTGAAATGAAAGTGCGCAGCTTCCACTTTTTGGGAGGCACTTGCCGGAGGGCATCTTCGACGCTTGTGTGCTGAGAATCTCGAGAAGGTCCCAGCTCGTCGAAGAAGCTGACCTGCCAACGACCCACAGTTTTTGTTGAGGGGTGAACGATCGCCGACTCATCGTGACGGGTCCGAGATGAAAATTCCGCCCCGCGTAGGGGTCCTACGACCTTCCAATCGCAGCTCTTGATCCCGAACCCAAGTGTTCGGCAGACGACGCGAAGAGGCGACTTCCGGCTCTCTAGGGCCTCTGCAATTTCTTGATCGAGTTGTGCTCTACGCTTGCTCATAGTTTTTCTCCGAAGCGATAGCCCCGAACCCACGTCGCGACGTCGTCGTGCCCGAGTGTGCTCGTCATACCGATATGATCCACGAGACTTGGCACATGCACGTAACTGGGGCGCCCTAGCTCAAGCATCGAGGCTCCAACAACCGCGTCGACTTGCTGGTTCATTCGGTGCTTGGCGAGGTGCTTAACGAAGCGGCGGTGCTGCATGAGGTCTTTAGCTGCGGAGCGCGGGATACAGAGTGCGAGGGCTCCACAGTAGTCCCAGCCCAATCGACACTCGTTCCAGCCGTCTACCGATCCTGGAGGCACCATGTTGGTGGCGACGTAGGGCGATAGGAAGCCGGTGCGGAGCTTTTGTCGTGCGGCAGCTGTGGCTCGCAGTGTATGTGCCGCGCCGGGTCCCCAGATCGCGTCGTCCTGCACGATGAGGAGCCAGGAAGCCGTGGTCCGTGTTAGAAGGTGCTGGAGAGCATGCCTCCAATTGACGAAGCAGCCGCGTGGCGTGGCATGATCGATGGTGGTGGTTCTTGCGTCCTTGGGCCTTGAAACCTGGTCCCAGGTGCCGGGCTCGGCGAACATGTGCACCCGCTCATTGAAGCCGGCTTGGCGCAGGCTCGAGAGCGCGCGGTGAAGCGTAGGTGCGCGTCGCGGTGCCGTGGTCATCGCGATCGCGAGGGTGCCCGCGTCGTTTTTCATCTTGACTGGGGTCTCCGTCGGCTAGCATACCACCGTGGTGGCACTGCAGATACAACTGGAAGACCTTCGAGGACCCGAGTGGCGAGCCCTCTTCGTTGGCGATCGTCCCCGCTTCGCGACCGCGACATCCGTCCGTCTCCTGGATGCGCATACGCTTGTTTGTGGTTCCCTTCTTGCTCGTAAGATTTATCTGATCCGCTTCGATCTAGCGTATGGCCGATATACCGTGATCGACGGTAGGGGCACCGTCTACAAGGACCGCTCTACGGAGACGGATCTTTGCGACACCGATGGGCAGGGCGGTGTACTCACCAGTAATTGTGAGGGCGGAAACATGAGCCTCTATCGGGTCTCCGGGGACAAGATCCACTACGAGCGCGATCTGTCCGCGGATCTTCCTGGAAACTACTGTCATGGTGCCCGGTTCTGTGGAGGGGGTGTGGTCGTGGCCACGGCTCTTCGAGAGCCGCGAGGCGCGCATTTCTACGAGGCTTCCTCGATGAGGAAGCTGCTCTACGTGAAGACTGAGAAGCTTCCCAAGGACATCTGTTTCTTGCCAGGCAAGCGCGGGGTCCTTGTCACGACCGATGGGGCTCCGCTGTCTGCGACCTCAGGGACGAGGAATGTCTCAGAGCTCCAGCTCATCGAGTATGACCTCGTGGGCGGGACCAGCACGGTTGTGGATCGGCAGATGTGCGAGGCACGCCAGCTTGATTCTGCGGCTTTCTATGAGGGACGGCTTTACGTCGTTGACAGCTACGGAGGCCGTGTCCTGGTAGTGGATGCGCGCACGTTACGGCAGGTTGATCAGATTGATGGTTATGACTTTCCACACGGTGTGGATGCCAGGTACGGGATACTGGCAGTTTCCTGTTACGGAACGAACTCGATCCACGTGCGCCCGATCCGTTGATGGGTGCGGGGCTGCAGGATCCTCAGGATCCTCAGGTCATGGGTATCCCGTCCCGTACGTCAACCGCGCGGGCAAGCTCTAGCACCTTCAACTGTCTCTCGTCCCGAACGTTAGGTGCTCGGGCAAGCTCTATCACTACTCCAAGATGTCCGGTCCCGTCCCGAACGTTAGATGCTCGGGCAAGCTCTAACACCGTCGGATCGATGGTGGTCCCTCTTGTCCCGAACGTCAACCGCTCGGGCAAACTCTATCATCCGCCTAAGCGTCCGCGTGTCGGTTGTCCCGAGCGTTAGGTGCTCGGGCAAGCTCTATTATGAAGTGACCACTCATACGTCCCGAGCGTTAGGTGCTCGGGCAAGCTCTATCACGGACAGTCATCCGTCAGGACGTTCGATGATCGTCCCGAACGTTAGGTGCTCGGGCAAGCTCTATCACATGCGCAACTCCAATGTAGCAATTCGAGTTGGCGACGTCCCGAACGTTAGGTGCTCGGGCAAGCTCTATCACCACGAGGCCGTTAGCCGCTCACCTTCAAGGACTGTGTGTCCCGAGCGTTAGGTGCTCGGGCAAGCTCTATCACCGTTTGGAAACGAGGCGTCGCATCGGCGCGGGTGGATTCATCCCGAACGTTAGGTGCTCGGGCAAGCTCTATCACTTGGCCGCCTGCCGTATCGGTTCGGGTCCCGGCGTCGTCCCGAACGTTAGGTGCTCGGGCAAACTCTATCACCCGATGTTATCACAAGGTGTTAGGCTTGGGCCTACTGGTCCCGTCCCGAACGTTAGGTGCTCGGGCAAGCTCTATTTCACCGGCGAGTCTGGTGGCCAGCGCATCGAGGACGCCGTCGTCCTGAACGTTAGATGCTCGGGCAAGCTCTATCACACGCCAGTGGCTCGGTGATCCAAAGCCCCGGCATGAGCGTCCCGAACGTTAGATGCTCGGGCAAGCTCTATCACGAGTGCTAGCATTGACCGCTGGAGTCCCGAACGTTAGGTGCTCGGGCAAGCTCTATCACGGCGAGCCATTGCGCGACCGTGAGCGTACACATTTCGTCCCGTCCCGAACGTTAGATGCTCGGGCAAGCTCTATCACGAGGATGCACTCCAGTCCCGAGCGTCAGCTGCTCGGGCAAGCTCTATCATGCGCGGTTTCGCCAGCTGGAAAGCGCTCACTGTCCCGAGCGTCAGCTGCTCGGGCAAGCTCTATCATGCTCCGCAGTGCGGACAGGTGTGGTTCTTCACTCGCGTCCCGTGCGTCCCGTGCGTCAGGTGCTTGGGCAAGCTCTATCATCCAGACCGACGAAGGTCCCGAGCTTCGGGTGCTCGGGCAAGCTCTATCATGCCGTGGGGCCTTCCGTTCGTCCCGAGCGTCAGGTGCTCGGGCAAGCTCTACCATTCACATCGACGCGCTCGATACAGGTCCCGAGCGTCAGGTGCTCGGGCAAGCTCTATCACACAGGTCGCACTTGCCCTTCGGGGCATCAAGCCAGCTGTCCCGAACGTTAGATGCTCGGGCAAGCTCTATCACGGTCGATGTTCGGGATCACGGTGCGCGTAAACAATCGTCCCGAACGTTAGATGCTCGGGCAAGCTCTATCACCTCGACAACGCGGGCCCCGGACCAGTCGCCTACTTCGGCCCCGAACGTTAGATGCTCGGGGCAAGCTCTATCACGTCGCGGCGGGACTGCTCAGCCAGAGCGACGCCATGTCCCGAACGTTAGATGCTCGGGCAAGCTCTATCACGGCCGTGAGAACGGCGTGCGCAACGAGGTCTGCCTCGTCCCGAACGTTAGGTGCTCGGGCAAGCTCTATCACCCGGCGGCCGCTCCCAAGCTCATAGCCGAGATCCGCGGTCCCGAACGTTAGATGCTCGGGCAAGCTCTATCACATCAAAATCTTGGCCGATGAGGTTCCGGCTTTCGCGTCCCGAACGTTAGATGCTCGGGCAAGCTCTATCACGCGCTGCAGATGCAGGCTGGTACCGTCCGCGACGCTGTCCCGAACGTTAGATGCTCGGGCAAGCTCTATCACGTCTACATTTCCGTCCAACCATCTAAGCGAGCACTTGTCCCGAACGTTAGGTGCTCGGGCAAGCTCTATCACTCAAGCCCCGCCTTGATCGCCGCTCCGCGAAGGATGGTCCTGAACGTTAGGTGCTCGGGCAAGCTCTATCATCACCTGACCTACCAAGTCGGGAAGCCCCGGCATCACGTCCCGAACGTTAGGTGCTCGGGCAAGCTCTATCACACGGTTGTCAGGGGCGTTCGCCAAAGCCATTGTGTTGTCCCGAACGTTAGATGCTCGGGCAAGCTCTATCACGGAGTGGATCCGAATGTCCAACCTGCCCACCCTACTGTCCCGAACGTTAGATGCTCGGGCAAGCTCTATCACATCCGATTTCGGAGAGCGGGCCGCCAACGATGGTGCCCGTGTCCCGAACGTTAGATGCTCGGGCAAGCTCTATCACCGGGCACTTACGATCGCGAGCGACGACCTGTGACGCGTCCCGAACGTTAGATGCTCGGGCAAGCTCTATCACGTCAAGCAACTATTCAGTTGTCACTTAGCCGCCTTACAGTACTGATTTCGAGCGGCTATGTCAAAGACCTTTTTATCAATGGCAGGGTGATCTGCGCTCTATACCAATTAGAAGAATTTTCACATATTTGCCTGACGCAAGAGGTCACCCTTCGATGAGGAGCACTGGACCGCTCGCACTGCACGCGTTCATCGCCGTGAGCAGCGCCCCGACAGCGTCCCGGATGCCCTTCTGGGGTCCGGTCGCGGCGTACTCGTCGAGGACCGCCAGATAATTCGACAGGCACGACAGACACGACAGATCCAGCTTTGGATCGTCGAGGACTCGCAGCGCGACATCGACGGCGCCCACGATAACCCTGCTTGTGGTCGGAATCGGTCCGCCCTCGACCGTCGATCCGCGGTGCGCCTCCGCCCACATGTCGAGGATGACGAGCTGCGCTCCCGTGAGCCCGCGCCACGTGAACGTCCTGCGCCATGTGAACGTCCTCGCGCTTGTCGACAGCGCAAAGAGCCCGCGATCTTGCCCGACCAGGTCGGGAACGTCAGCACCCCGCGCCCGGAGCGGACGATCGCGCGCACGCAGCCAAGCACGGTCGCGAGCGGCAATTCCGAGGCGTCGATCAGCTCGGCGGTAGAAGCGCTCTCGTCCCACGAGTCGTCGTCCTGCCAGTCCTTCAAGAGGCCCCTCCAAGTGCTCTGTGGATCATCCGCGCCCGTGCCTCGAACAGCCTTACCGCATCACAGCCCGGACTTCCCGGATGTGCACCGCAGTACGCTCGAAAACCCCGTCCACCGGCGTACGCCCACAGTGCGCAGCGTTGAATGACCTCGTCGTTGACGTCATGTCGCCAATGATCCGCTGCGTGGCATACGTCGATCCATGTACGAAGATGCTCGGCTCCCGCGAGGTAGCCTCCCAAGAGGGTCAGCTCTTCGGGGGTACAGCGCTCGTGAGGAATCGGGGTCATGACGCCGCAACTGACGCGGCCTCGGCTCTCGAGGGTGCGTAGGCCGACGACGAAGCGCGACTCGTGGTAGGCCACCGAGAGGAGCACGGCTGGATCGATTCCGTATTTTTCACCTGCAACGCGAGCGGCTCCGAGGTGTTGGGCCGCGGCAGCCTGCGTGAGATACTGCGGGGCGGTCGCTTGGAGGGCTTGTACCTCTGCTGGGGTGGTTTGGAGCGTGAGCCAGAGAGCGAGGATCCAATTCATGCCCTGACATAGACCAAACGGTCAGATATTCCCATACAAAGTTGGTGTATTCGTGTGGCTATCACACCAAAAACGGTGTGCGGGCTCACGAAGCATTGGCAACATTGGCAGCCTCAGAACATCCGGTTGTTAAATGCTTGACATATCGTACACTCACAGCGTGATGGTCTGCGCAGTGCATGTATCTCGCGTCTATGCAGATCTCGTCTGTCGGCTCGATGTGCAGTCATGTCAGCTCTGTAGGCTTGACATGACGCGCATCCACAGCGGGCTCTGACACCGCGCTGTCTGTGATCTTCTCTGGAGTTGATCCATGTGGGCCATGTCGTCCACACTTGACCAAGATCTGCATCATGCGGTGTGTGGTCGATGACTAAGCGCATTGCGACTTGTGGAGTACGCGGGTTAATTCAAGCACTTCAGGTATGTGGTTCCTGACTAGCGCTCGTTTGCTCGAGGGGCCCACCCATCCTCCTGAAAGTAGAAAAAGGGCAGCGTGTTCCATTCGGCGGCCGTCAGGGTGACGAGCTTGGTGACATCGTCGCGCATGGCGTATGCGTACATGACGTCGGTGACGGGCTGTCCTTTCACGACGTCCCGGAAAAGCCCCATGGGCATGAGGTAGCGTAGGAGCGTTCTTGGATCGGTCCAGATCTTCATACGCAGCCGGAGACCGGTCTGCGAAGAGGAAGGGCTCTCTGGTTGGGCTGTCTCCGACCCTTCGCGGGGCTCTATATTTGGCAGGGCATCCATCGCCTCTTCGTAGGCGCGCGCTGCTTCATAGGACGTTTTGGGATAGAGCGCCGCTGCTTCTTCGATGGATGCTTCGGGGGTCTCGGTCGTTGCTCCGCTCATTGCATTACCTTTCGCGCATAGTCGTAGGATTCATGGCCTATATCAAGCGCTGCCGTCCGCTCCGTGTTGAGCTGACCGATCTTATTTTGCGGGCTCTTCTATTCGTTGTCGACCACGCCGCATCGGGAGTGAGGCTTCAGCGGTGGATCTTCTTGTGCTGTGGCAAGTGTCGCGGATATTTTGGCAGCTTGATCTTGTTCGCGCGTAACATCACCGCGAAGGAAGGAAACAATTCAGGACCTTCTGTGTCTTCGACCTCCTCGCGTGTGACCTGGTGCTGCAGGGCGAGAAGCCGTACTCCGATTGCCTGAAAACCCAGGACACGAATCCAGCCCTGGCACGGTACGCTCTCGCGCTCTTCCGCGGGTAGGGCATTCGCTTTGTGGCAGAGCATGATGTTCAGGCCGTCACCCTGGCAGCTCTGCCAGATGTCGACGAAGTGCTGGGGGTCCCAGTAGCCGCGCGGTGCGTCGACTCTCCAGGGACAGTTGGAACAGGGTCGCCTGACTTTTGTGCCGACTACTGGATTCATGTGCGGTGCAACACTAGAGCGCAGAGCGCGCGGTTACGGTTCAATTTCAGAACAGCGACACTGAACATGTGTCACTAGCACACCATCTTCATTGAAGAAGATGCTTTCATCGCAGTCACCGATGTTTCCACAATGACTGACGGCGCCGCAATTCAGATGGCAGATCGCATCACCGCTCCGCTTGTTGAGAGAGCACCATCCCGGGCCACCGTTGTTCATGTCATCTGATGTGCAGCATGTCGTCACGGCACAAAAGGGATCTGAATGGGGCTTGATTTTAACGATCTGGGCTTCATCCAAGATGTAGGTGCTGGGATCTAGGCCCGCATCCGGACCAGAGCTGATGTTCGTTGTACAAGCGCAGGTGAGTAGGGCAATAAGGCAGAATTTGGACATTTACACTTTCGGGGTTGGTTACTGGACGGCTGCGAATGGATGTTGTTGGTCGCGGTGGTTGATCACGCGTCGTATGAAGGCGGCAACGGCTGCCGGGGTGATCTCCAAGCCGCCGTGTGGAGGAGCAATGTCGTATTCAGGCATCTCCGTGACTTTCCAATAGCCGGCTCTAATACGTTTTCCAGTCGGCAGGAGCACGTGCACTGTGGGTTGACCGCAGGATAAGTGAACCTTCCAGTAGTACTTTGTGCCATCTACGACGATGGGGCGCCCTCGACGTTTCGATGACTTGCGGCTCACATTGTCCCCTGATGGCAGCTGAATGCTTCCGTGCTTTATCTGGTTAGCGTCCAGTATCACGGTCTTCTTTGAACCGTCCAGCTCACGTTGTGAGCAACAGACTGCATATGCCCTTGCTCCGCGTTCGGCATATTCAAGCTCATCTTGTTCCATCTTCTCGTGTGGCGCTTCTTTCACAGGCTCGCCTTGACTATCAATCAGAGGCCAGTAGAGGATCTGCCTCGTAGGCTATGCAATCCCCTTCCTCGCAGGAGCTGCAGCTCGTCGAGCCCGGGTATTTAGCGTCGCGGCCATGCTCTTCGGGGGAATGTCCGCAGGTGCAGGGGTCCGAGCCTCCTATGACGGTTCCGCCGTTGGTGTTTTCTGTCGTCGGGACACTTCCCGGCATCCCAAATGTTTTCTTTGCAGGCGTCTTCTTGGCGCGCGTTTTCCTGGGCTTACTTGATGTTTTCTTCGTGGGGGCCTTCTTGGTGTTTTTTGCCATGAGGTTCCTCTAGGGGTTACGCCGAGGCTCGATCACGAGCGTTTGACGGTCATCTCGCAATGACGTATGCGGACCTTCAACGCGCGCATACAAGGATCCGCCAGATTGATCCAATTCGTCGGCGATCCGGCGTAATTGGCGTGCCACTTCCGACGTGGTCGCTAGCTCTTGGGCCGTGATCTTTGGAGACTCGAGCGATGAGAGTGCGGATTGAAACAGCCGTCCTGTTAGTGTTAGTCGGGCACTAACATTGCCAACAGTGGGCCGTACCCACGGGTCATAGGCAATCTCTTCGTTTTGGGATTTGGCGCACCGCTCAATGTAAGCATGGCGGTTTTGCTTCTTCACAGGACTACTGACTTTTTGGAGTATGTATAGACAGAAGCCCTCGTGCGGCTCTTTGTCATCTATGAAAGACAGCTCGACGCGACGTTCCAAGATGCGATTGACATTGTCAACGATCTCGTTGAGTTGATCATCACAGCTGACGCGGAGTATGTCATCTTCAGCCGGTACTGCAGGTTTGCCGACTTCTTGGAGCGCGTACAGGCAGAAGCCCTCGTGCACCACCACATCGTCGACAAAAGACAACCCGATGTAACGTTTTAGGATACGGTTGGTATTATCAACGACCTCGTTGGGCTGATCGTCATAGTTGACACGGAGGACATTATATTCGTCTGCCATGAAATCCCTTAGGTTAGGCTGCTGTGTTCCATGCTTATCCGGTTGACACCCAACGTTGCCGGCGCTCATCAGTAAGTCCTCCCAGCAAGTTCGGCAGACACCTTGCGCCGGAACCATCTTTTCGCGCGACGGCGCAGCCATGCACTGCAACTGTGATAAGGCTGTCCTCCGTTGAGGATGCTGACGTAGCGTCGGAACGTGATGGGTCCAAGCGATGGATGGGTCCAAAGTGTCTTTGGTGGGCACTTACGCATTGTGTTATTCGAGCGGCGTGGCTGCGCGACCCAGGAGTTCGCCGAGGCCTTCCTACGCAGCTGCGGACGCACTATGCAGAAAGGGACTGCGTAGGAAGAGGCAGTGAGGATAGCGCGCCATCCCATGCCACCGCACTTCGATCGACTCTATTTATCGCACGTGCCGTAACTGCGTCGGAATCATGACGCGAGCTAACAAGCTCAGATTCACGAACGAGACGAAAGTCCCTTGCCGACAGCTTTGCCAGGCACTCTGCCGGGGCTCTAAGAAACCGAAGTGAGAACAGCTGCGCGGTATATGTGGTTAGTTCACCCCCAGCAGAGAGAGAATGGACGGGACCCCATCGCAGCGGTTGATCGAGCAGCGGGATCAACGTAAAATCCTCGCTGTACTTTAGTGGAGCCAGTTCTTCGTTGCACTCGCGCACAGCCGCACGGGCCCATTCATTTTTCTCGTGCGGCTCGACGTGCCCGCCGACGAAAGACCAGTCGTTCCACTGTTTGTGCCTGATCAGCACGTGAACCGACTCAGCGTTGACCCTCAGTCGGATCACGACAAGGGCGAGATCTGAGTGTCTCATAGGGTTACCTCCTCCGTTTGAGTGAGCTTGATGTTACGGGCCATGTAGTACGACCTTGGATCAGCAACAGATGTAGCGTCCGCCACAGCCGTCGATTTCATAAAGTTGATGCGGATCAGGGGGCAGGGGCAATTTTACCATGCTTGCTGTTGGCACGATGCACGTCGTGCTCTCCGCGAGCGGTGCATATGCTGGGCTGCCATGTTCCAGCTTTGCCGCAGCGACAGATGTAGCGGTAGTGCCGAAAGTATCGATCGGGATTGCCATTGTCATCGACTTCTGCAAGTTGATGCTCTGCAAGTTGATGCGGATCAGGGCTCATGAAAGCCGCTCGAAGCTACTTGCCCAGCGTACTGCGAACTGGAATGTTCTGGAGGGGTGGAAAGGAGCTGCGCTTCATGGGTTCATTGCCCCGCGGCACCCCTGCGCGTAAGCCCCATTTAGGAGCGCCACCAATTCTTCGAGCCCCGCCATCATGCTTGCGGTGGGCAGCCCTCGTGGGTCATCTTCGTGCCGCATGTGTAGCAGACTGATCAGGTGCTCAAGCCGGATGCTGAAATCTGGACCTATGACCTCGCGACCCTTGATCTTGTAGGTGTCTTGTTTCGACGGCCGATGGACCTCCAGGCAGCGTGAAAGCTCTTGCGCGACCTCTGTCCGGCTCATGCTTGCGGGGTAGTCCTGGAGGTCGTCGACGATTCCGTAGAGGTCGAGCACAGCGCGCACCGCATCCACGGGCCATCCAATATGTACGGCGTAGGCCTCGGCGTTCATGACTTCCGCGCCACAGGCGCAGCCTCGAACGTGGACCGCGTTACCAGGACCTTCGGCAAGCGTCCGCAGGATCCGGGGGGCATGCCGATCTGGAAGGGGCGCGGGAGCAGGAGGCTCCACGGCCGTAAGGAACGTCTTACCACCGTGACTGATTGCAGCCTGCGCACAGGTGTGCCCCGTGCGGATGTCGAAGGACCTCCCACATAGACCGCAACGGTTCTCGATCTGGATGTCCTTGATGACCCAGTCCGTCGACGGGGGTGGAAGCACCGTGACCGCGTGCCAAGGAGCTCCACAAATGCCGGGGAGTACGGCCCTCTTGGTCGATTTGCACAGGGGGCAACGATCGAGATCCGGCATGGCAAGACCTTTAGCACGACAGATCTTGCGTTGACAAGCATGAACACGACGTGTACATGTCATGGCCGTGGCTCCCCGGAATCGAACCGATATTCACATCCGTCCGTACGCCAGCGAGGTTCGCGCGTGGAAGGCGCACGCGCGGAGGGATAACAAGTCGCTCACGGACTGGATCAGGGAACGGTTGAACGTGACCCCTGTACCACCCAGCGTTCCCGCAGCGCTGCCGGATGGTGCGGCTCCACCCGCGGTTACCGAGATGCGTTTGTGTGAGGCTCGGATGGTTGTACTCCACCCGAAACAGCTGTACCTGTTTTCCGTGGATCCGGACTGTGAAAAGTGCGTGGCGGCGGCTGGAGGGACTCCATGAGCCGCCCCAATATCACGGATGATACTGTCAAGGGCCTTTCTTTTGCCCGCGCTTGCGTCCTCGATCAACAATCTTCCTCGCATCTCCGTAAGAACCACAGCTGGGATGATCGCTTCAAAGCAGCCCTAGCCGCGATCGATTTCATCGTTGGTTCGCATAAGCGCTCGATGAAGAAAGCTCCTCGGAACAAGCTGTAATGGCTAAACAAGATCCTAGGCTTGGAAGACTGCATCTTCTATGTTGGATGCCGAGGGGTAATCCACCGCAGGGTCGCTGTAAGCCGCCCTGCGCGCTACACGAGTTAAACTGTGAAGCTTGTAAAATTTGCGGCAGATTGCCAGGAGCCCCCGGCGGATGACTGGAGCCCACAATGATATTGCGAGCACGCTGGATCGGCCATCTTCCTAGGCCCGGTGAGTACCTCATGTCTGAGGTGCGGCCTCGCTACGCATACCGCATCGAGCAGGTGACTCCGGTGTCACCGGCCGTTCGCTGGGATCCTTCGGCCAAGGCCGAGCTTCGGGATTTACGGCTCTGCGTTTCTCGGGTCTCGGTAAACTCCGTGACCCGAGATGCGCACGTTCACGGCTGGCGGTGGGATCGGCGCGTGGCGCGGCACAGTGCCCGCCAACTGACCATTCGTGGACATTTGGTAGAGCCCCAGGGGCGGAGACTTGCGTGAGGGCTGTTTCATCGACATCGATGCAGTCGATCGCTCCTGGCGCAGGTCGCGAGCCCGTTTGGCGTACCCGTTGTAGTGTCATAACCCAGCCGAGAGTGAAACATGCGTATTGAAATATCCACCGCATTTGAGACGAGCCACATCGAGGACTACAAGACTAAAATCACGGCCAAGATCGTGAACAATAATGGTGTGGTGCTGTGCGAAGGCGAGGATGTCGACGCTTGGCCGGACCCCAACAAGTATCGAGCCTCGGCGAAAAAAGCCACGCAAGCGGCGCTGCGCAGGTTCGAGGAGTTGCTCAACAACGCGCGGGATGTTGCCAAGAAATCAGGGCTGTATTGATGAATGGGGAGGCTAGAGTGACGAAGATTCGAGTTTTTGATGAGACCTGGGACGTCCCCCGGGGTTTTGGCGCGACGTATCGGCGAGTGATCCGCGGTCACCGAACCTTGATCGCAGCGGGTGATCTCGGCAGGCTCAGCTCTGAGGTGATCGACGGGCTCGGACTCATCGGCTATCACGTGACTCCTGAGCAAGTTTCCAGCTGGGACCTCCACAGGCGTGTGGAGGCGGTTGTCTATGCGGTGACCGAGCATGCGCGGGCTTCGGATAATCCGGTACCGCGACACCCCCGGCCAAGTTGGCTGCCCGAGCACCCGTGGCAAGGTCCTGAGCGGGGTGAGGGCGTGCTTGCAGGACCTAGCGGCACGCAACTTCGGTCTTGTGAACGGGGAGCCCATCGGTTCAACGCGTACGGTTTCTGCAGGGACTGCGGCGCGAAACGACGAGCCCAGCCGTAGCCGTGGGGCCCGTGGCGCGCCGCGAGAAGAAGTAACGACGGACGCAAACGAAGGAGATTAAGATGTCGCAGTTCGCTAAACTTAATAAGCTCGACGACTTTGAAGCTGCCTGGAATCGCGTTCTTTCTACAGAGTCCGTTGGACTTGATTTCGAGGAGGCTGAGGATCGAGCCGTTTTTCGTGGGCGTTTGACCGCGGCGATGAGCAACTTGCGCGTTGACGGTATGCGCCGTCTTGCAGAGGCTCTCGCAGTGGGTCATCCGGGGCGCTCACGATCCCAAATTATTCGCAGTATTGCGAACGCGTGGATACGTTTGGAGCGAGCTGGTAGCAAAATGAAAGGCGGTTAGGGTTATGACCCGCTGCATTTGTTCCTGTCAAGCTATGGCGAAAAATCGAGGCACCGACTCGCAGTTGCTGACCATGCACGAGCTGGCAGTGTACCTGCACCTCGACGAGACAACCGTTTCGAAGCTTGTGATGCAGGGCAAGATTCCCTCGCTACAACTCGAGCGGCAGTGGCGCTTCAAGCGCGCCGCCATCGACGAATGGATCGAGCAGCAGTTGGTCGGAGACAGCCAAGCTTATCCGGTTAACACTCACCCAGGATCCTAAAAATGAAACGACCGTTCGCCCTTCTGTTAACCGTCGCGATCGTGGGCGGTATCCCCATTGGAGTAATGCTGCTGGTGGGCCTCGTCGTTTCCAAGGATACATCTGGAGTTGTGGGCACCCTTGTGGGGTGGGCGTTCGGCACGTTTGTACTCGACATCTATCGAGCGCTTCTTGGCGCTTCTGCGGCAACCCCCTCGGCACCTTGCCGTAAATGAAGGCAGTCAGGATTATGACACTGTCTAAAGATGCACAAACCTTTCTGGATCATTTCGACTTCTGGGATCCAGAAGGACCCACGATGCGCGGGATCTGGACGAAGATCTCGGAGGCAGAGCGCGCAGAAATAAAACAGGTGCTTTCTGAGCGCGTTCAGGAACGAAACGCCCGGCAGGCTGAGGCACTACTTCGTGGCCTGCCCAAAAAGTGGCGTGATATTGTGATCAGCAACGTGAAAGATTTGTAAACGCTATCGAAGGGCCCATGAGCAACAAGTGCATCGAGGATGTTTGTCACGTGTGCTGCGAGGTCCGTGCATTTGTCGACGGCTATTCACGTGTCATCTGCCCACGGGGTGGCTGCGGGGGCTTTGGGCTCGGGGGCCACTGTTTTCCGAGGATGCGCAGTAATCGAGAGCTCGCGGAGCTGGGGGACCCAGAGCTGCCGGATCGCTCACGTGGAACGCCGCGGAAGGGCTGCATCCAAGTACCGCGGCGAGAGCCTTGACTAATAGGGAGCCGAAATCATGCAAACGCCTGGGCAGAAGACCCACAAGACTGTAATCGACTACATTGCGTCCCTAAGATGGGATTGCACACCGCGTATCCATAGCTGGCTCATTGACTGTGCCGGGGCCAAAAATTCACCGCACGTCCATAACGCAAGTCGTGGGATGCTCATTGACGCCGTTCGGCGAGCGCGGCGGCCCGGCTGTCAGATCGATCGCGTACCCATCCTAGTAGGCCCGCAGGGCAGTGGGAAAACCAAAGCTTTGCGCGTATTGGCGGTAGAGGAGAATTGGTTCTCTACGGATTTTGCGTTTCATGGAGGTGCTAATCGCCTCATGGAAACGACCGCTGACAAGTGGATCTGTGAATGGGCCGTTGAAGTTAAGGATTTTAATGATCCGGCCCTCCTTAAGATTTATTTGTCGCGCGCGTACGAAGCTTATTTCCGTGAGCGCGCACGGGTACCTAGACAGTTCGTGATTGTGGGGACCTTGGCGCAGGGCAATATTATTTTTCCAGATGCCCAAATCGCCGGTTACCTTCTGCCGGTACTTATTAAACACTTCGATCTTGATCGGCTCAGGGCTATGCGAGATCAGCTTTGGGCAGAGGCTGCGGCTAGGGAGGCTGCTGAGAGTCCCACTGCCGCTGCTTCTATTGTCAGCAGCCGCCACCTGACCGTAGAGCTTGATGGAAACTGCGCTGTTGGCGATGTCGTCACACTTATTGGAAGGATTCGTGGCGTGGTATCTGTTAAGGATCGTCCATGAGTCAACACGAGAAAAAATTGCACCAGCCGCGGTTAGCGAGTTGGACGTCGGAGGAGTTGAAGGCGCATCTTGCCAACCTCGTGGACGCGTTGGCTCTTGAGAAGGCTCCCGTCTCTCCGCTCGATATCGCTCTCGCGTTGCTTGGGGGCGAGCTGGAGGCCTTTTTGTTGTTTGGACGGATGGGGCACCTTGATCCGCCCCGTCCTGACGGTGTGCCGATCGCGATCCTTCGCTGCCTGAGCGCGGATCCAAAGATCGATGAGATGATTCGTCGGACTGCCCAGAAGTGGCTCTCCGCGCAGGAGCAGCGTTCGTGAAAAAGCGACGGAAAAAGCGTCCAAAGATGTTTCAGGGCGCCGCTGTCGTGCGGGGGCTGGCTATGAACAGCCACAAGCTTGATAAACTCCTCAAGAAGAAGGCTCTTGAGCAGTTCGATGCGTTGCGGGAGACCTTTCTCGTTGTCGAAGATGGCGCCTTGGGTGGTGACAGTGTCACGGTTCGCTGTTTTTTGGATCCGGTCGCGGCGCTCCGTTGTGCTCGTGCACTATCCAATGGAAACATCGATCACCGCGTGCTGCGCGTGAGCGGTCAAACGCTCGTGATTGCAACCGATAACAGGTTGTATCCACGGATTGGCTGAGGAGCTATGATCCAGATTAATGGCGTTGGCTGGTTCGTCGGCGGCCTTATCATCCATTTTTGTGGAGCGCTGGCGCTTTTTTGCTACCTCCGGGGTTGGCGTCTCGAGAATCGGCAGCGCGCGGCGTGGTGGCAGAGATACGAGGCGGAAGCACAGTCGCGCCATGGCGCACTTATGCGGGCGCTCCATTGTGATCGCACGGAGGCGCAGTCGCCGAACGATCCGGGACCCTGTGCCGAGGCCTGCCACGATGAGGGCCCACCGAACGGGTCAGCGGACGATGACCCGACCGCACTGAAGGGGCTCGCGCGTAAACTTTACGAGGTCTACGATCGACCGTGCGAGTCGAACGGGGACTGGAACCATGTCAAGGAGTACGCCGATCTCGAGGACAAGATCCGAGCAATGGTAGGGGCTGAACCTGCGTGCTGCCGACGACCATGAAAGCACGGCTGCTCGTGGCGGTTGACTCCGCGCGGTCGATTCGACAAAAATCATAAAAGGAAAGGTCTCTCATGCATGTAAAGAACTGGATCTTCAGCGTTAGCTATGTCCCCAAGGGCACACTCGGTTACTTTCGCCGAGCTGTTGTGGGTCCAGCAAGCGTTTCAACCGTCGAGGCTGCTCTTCAGCTGGTCAACGTACCTGAGGAGGTGCAAGCTGAGATTCGCTTGAATCCGATGGTGCGTCAATTCATCGAGGGGGCTCTTTCATCGGAGGTGTCCGGACACTGTGCTACGTCGAGCAGGTTCATGGTCGCGTCGCAGCAGACGGAGGTGTGGCTCGTCTGCATAGGTCCTGTGCACGAGGTGCTTCGTTGAGAGATGCGCTGTCGCTGGAAGAGTCCTTCCGGGTGTTGGAAGATCGTTGTGACGGCAATGAGGCGGCTGAACAAGCGCTTGCTCGCGTCCGAACCTTGCTTCGTGAAGGTGCGAACCGCCATCAGTGCTCTAGCGTGTCTACCGATTCGACGATCCGTAGGATCTCGACGGGAATTTTGGCTTTTGACCGCGTGCTTGGTGGTGGTGGTCTCGTGGAGGGGGCCACCGTTTTATTTGCGGCCCGGTCTGATAGGGCAACTACCGAAGCAGCAACAGCGTGGACGCTGCAGATACTTGATGGACTAGGGGAGCACTGCCTTTACGTTACGGGCGAAGAGACCCGGGAGCAAGTTACGGCTACGGCTAAACGCTTAGGTGTGCTGTCAAATCGAATCTATGTGTTCAAGGAGACACGGCTCGGTGAGATCCTGGAACATATGCGATCGTCTAATGCTCGGGTAGTTGTGATCGACTCTATTCAGAGCCTGGCTTGTGAGGGGGTCCGCGGCCAAGCAGGCTCGATGGATCAACTCAAAGAGTGCACGGAGCGCTTGGTGCAACACGCGAAGATGCTGAAGATATCGCTCTGGCTCATTGGGTACGTCGCAGGGGACGGCTCGATCCTGGGTCCGGTGTCCTTTGAACATGTCGTTGACGTCGTACTTGAGTTGGTACAGGACTCAAGGGGTCATGGACAGGTTATTCGCTCCCGCAAAAACAGGTTCGGACCAAACAACGAGGCAGCTCGTTTCAGGAAGGTCATTGAGGAGTTCGGTGATGTCTGATAAACTTACCGTGACTGGAGGAAAACTTTCCGGGCGCGGACTGACGTTCGATGTCTCCTCGCTTGTCGCGGGCAAGGCGGGTTCCGGCGACTGCGCGGAGCGCCTCGTCGAAATTGGTGAGGCCTTCTACCGCCAGGGGCGCGCGTCGTTGTTGCCTTCGTGGGATGATCGCTTCGAGCTAAGCCTCGCTGTGGAGGCGCTGCGTGGACTGTCGGTGATCGTGGGCCCTGGCCTCGCAGGGGAGAGGCACCGCCGTGCCGCAGATGCCCTCGGACGCCTGCTCCAAGAACAAGAGGGGGTGCCGTGAGCAGGGTTGTGAGCGAGGGTGCCGTGAGCAGGGCTCCAAGAACAGGGGATGCCGAGAGCGAGGGTGCCGTGAGCAGGACCCCAAGAAAAGGGGATGCCGAGAGCGAGGGTGCCGTGAGCAGGGCTCCAAGAACAGGGGATGCCGAGAGCGAGGGTGCCGTGAGCAGGGCTCCAAGAACAGGGGATGCCGAGAGCGGGGGTGCAGAGCGCACGGCTCTCTCAAACTTCAATGTCCCCGACGGCTACTTCATTGAGCTATTGCCGCGCCAACCGGATCATGTGTTGCTTCGCACGAAGTCGGGGCACATGATGACGATCGATTTCGGCAAGCGCGGCATTCGTATAGGATTCGCCACCACCGGCAGATTCCTTGGTGAAGAATGGAATAAGTCGCGCAAGAAGTACGGAGGACGGGGTTGGAAACAAGCGCTTGTTGACGACGCCGTGGCACATTTTCGTGAAGTCGGCTTGTAATTCAAGGAACGCTTATGAGCACAGACACAGATCCGAAGTGTGCGTTGCTGGTAATGTGCGGCGTGTGCGGTAAGGGTGTTGAGGCACCGTTGCCCCTGGATCGGGAGACGCTAGAGCTCTTCTTGGCACAGATCCTCTGGTTCATATCGGTTCTTACACCGCCTGGCCATGTGCCGGTTCTGTTCAGCGCGCTCTGCGGTGACTGTGCTCGCGGGGCCTTTCCGCCGGAAGTTCTCCGGGCTGCGGAGGATCGGCGACAAAAGCTGCTCCAGGGGATCACATGAAAATCTGCGTGGAGCATCACGTTGAGGCATGCGCCATTTGTATGATTGATGAGTTCGAGCGGCTCCGGGACGCGCGGCGGGCGCGCCTTCGTGACAGTCGTGCGGAGCTTCGCCGCGAGCGGCGCGAGGATGGCGCTTTGCCCTGGGATGCCGGCGGAGAGGCGTAGCTCCGGCTACGGAAAGAAAACATGAGCACCCATCGGGAAGAAAACCTGAGCACCGATCAAGAGCAAAGCCTTCGGATCCTAGACAACGCCCTCTGGCGCATCGCACATGGCAGCGATTGTGAATACGCGGGATGCTCTGAAAAGCCGCCGAACCCGTGCAACTGTCCGCACTGTGTGGCCCTCGCTGCCTTAGCAGCTTCCAAGGATTGGCGCTTTCATGGGGCCTTCTATGAGCGGACGCGAAGTGGCAACTGGCCGCGAGAGATGAAGATGCATGCTGCATGGATGAAGCTTGCAAAATCGCAGGATCCAGATCGTCTGCTGACACAAATCCTGAAGGATGACACCGCCCCAAGTGCGCGGGACTGGTACGTGGTGACGTCGGTGATCCAGTGGCTCGCCACCAACGTCGGGATGACAGTGCTGGAAGCTGCAGGTTTTAAATATCAGCAGTGGGAGCAGGATATGGCGAATAGTGAATTGTTTCGGAGACGGCAAGAGCGTGAGGGGGAGGAGAAAAAGCCGTGAGGCAGGAGTCTCCGGCCGTGCTCGATGAATCGCACGACGAAGACCTGCACTCAGCATCGACGCTGTTGTCGAGGTCGTCGAGAGCGCGGAGCTATCTGTGAGTCGTGAAGGGAGAACCCTGACTTTGTACCGTGACGACTCGACGGTGCAGATTGTATATGCACGCGTCAAAAGTGTGTTCTGGACGGCTGACAATACGGTGCTTGTGGTGTCGCAGTACACTAACGAACAAACCGGAGCGCACCGCTACATTCATTGGCCGCGCGAGCGGTTCTGCTGGTTCAAGGACGAGCCAGGGGAAGGGGTTTAACCACCGTTGGCGGGCCTAGTCGACACGCGGTCAGGCGTAGGGTGTTGCCGTCACCTTGTAGATCGCGTCCCCCTCAACCTCGCAGCCGAACAGCTTGGAAGCACAGTCTCGTCCAACCCAGAGGGAATGTGGAACTTTGGCGGTGTTGAATGCGAGGATCGGAACCCAGTTGAAAGGGTTCTGGATCGCGTGACCGCATGCTTGGCACTGCTGGTTATTCGCGCTGTAGTTAAAGCGGGATTTGTTGTGCAGGGTGCCATCGGGCCAGTCTACAATGATCTCGTACACGCTGCACTTTGTGCCCTTGTACACGAACTCGACCCATTCCCCATGCATCGGTGGCGATTGAATAGTTGTAACATCGAGGCCGATGTGGGTGCTGATGGTTGTGGCGATCGTGGGTGACAGCGTCTTCATCACGATCACAGCCTGGGGTCGGCGGGCGTCGAGCAATGCGATTAGCTCGGCGACTGGAGAGAAAGCTTCCGACCACCGAAGCGCGTCTAGTGCATATAACTTCTCTACACTGCTGAGCACCGTAGTTCGGAGCGTCGTCCTTAGGGCCTGCAGCATTTGCGGGGCTCGCTCAAACGAGCCGTACAGCAGGTTAGACTGTGCTTCGTCGAGTGGATGATCATGGGGCATGTGAAACGATCCGAATGTGTGCTTGCCAAGCTCTTTTTCGACTTTGCGTGCCCACTTCTGCGCGACGTTTTGCGCGTACCGTGCGCGCAACCCCCTTCTTCCAGTAGCCAAGCTGCTCGGACTCGACTAGCGCAGGGATGGTGAAGGAGATGATCGTGTCGTGAGCTTTGCCGCTGAACCATTCCAGGATGGACTCGAACTTAGGCAAAGGGAGGAGTGCAGGCTTTTTCGTCATAACTGACTCTTCCCGGGAAGGCCAAGGCACGCATGGAAGCCGGTGCCCGCCCACCCGCACTGTTCGCAGTGGTGCGCGACCTCTTGGCAATTCAAGGACCGCGCGTCTTTGTAAAGCTCATTATAGGCGGCGGCTACGGTTACGCTCGCCGCGGCTTGCTCTGCGCTGGTAAAATCGCCGTGGGTGTTGCGAGCTACGGTGCATGCGTGCATCAGGTCTGCATCGGCAATCCGCCAGCAGGCGGGGCCTGATGCGCTGATGTAAACCTTGTCAATCTGTGCGTTGCTAATCGTCTCGGCAGTCACCATCGGGTGCGAGCCTCCATCTCGCCGTTGTGAGCGTCGCTGCCGTTGTGAGCGTCGCTGCCATGCAGCATGCCGGCCGCCATCTCGTCATTGTGAGCGTCGCTGCCGTCGGGAGCGTCGCTGCCGTGGGGAGCGTCGCTGCCGTGGGGAGCGTCGCTGCCGTGGGGAGCGTCGCTGCCATGCAGCATGCCAGCCTCCATCTCGTCATTGTGAGCGTCGCTGCCATGCAGCATGCCAGCCTCCATCGCGCGCTCGCGCCTCCATTCGTTGTCCGAGCGCTTCAACTCGCTACGCCAGCGTTTCGCGGTGTGCTCGTCAGGATTGGGCATGACCTCATGAAGATCGGGTCCATCGATCATCGCGAACTCCCATTCCGGGCAGTCGGCGGCAAGTTCTTCGGTCGGCCACTTGTACAAGGACTGGTAGGCGGTCAAAGCTTCCTCGGGCGTCGCGAAGTCGTCCCCAGTCCAGCAGTCGTCGTTGTCGGTCTCGTCCGGGTTGGAGCCCCAGAGCGTCACGCTGTATGCCTTGGTGAAGCTGTGTGGGATCATTGGAACGTCTCTGGTTCGGCAATAAGCTCCTTCGTTTCTGCCAATTGCTGCTCGCGCTCCACCACAAGCACTCGGATTTTCTCCATCCTAGCCAGGAAGTCGCCGAGCCCGACACTGCGCACATCTAGCCGGTTCGGGTTGTCGCGAATCTTGGTCACGTACGATCTCCACGCGTCGAGTGCTTGCTTGAGACGATATTCCTGATGGCGGATCAAACGGTTGAGGCGCTCACGGTTGGTTTTCATAATAGGCCTGACTTGCAAGCTACGCACCGGTTATCTTTGCCATAGAATTCTCCGGTAAACGGCTGCTTTTAGGTATTCTGGGTGATGCGCTACCCGTGTCTAAATGAGAGGGTGTTATGATACCCGTGTAGGAGCTGCGTCAGCGTTGGACCGTGCGGCGGCTCTTACCGAACCACTCGCGTCGCAGTACAGCGGATTCCTCGATCAGACGATAGGCGGTCCGGGCGAGCCGATCCCCGAACAACATGTTCACCGTGTCCTCGAACCGATAGACCTCGGCAAGGGCCTCCCAGAACAACCCCTCACCTCGTCCAGTACTTCGGATGATGGCGTACAAGTTGATGTTGTTCGCTGGGGCACCCGCGCACAGCAGAGCCTCGATCAGGATTCGTTTCTCGCTGAGGTTCATCGCCAGCCCCGCCGGGCCTTGCGCGCTCTGGCCCTGAGACGGATTTCATAACGATGAAACCAGTGCGCCTCTCGAGCGATTAGCTGGGGTGTCAGCGCAGCGAGGAATTTTTCACAGTTTTCGGCTGACCAGCCCGTCCAGTCCTCTGGTACTCGCCTCGTGACTCCATTGATCTTGTAGTGCTTCACGAAGCTCCGCGTTTCTGCCCAATATGGGCTGAACTCGACGGTCCGCCGTGCGCGGCGCACGCGGGGGGCAAGATGTCTCCGTCCTCTTCAGCAAGCTGCTTGCAGTCGGGACACCACTCAGCGTCCACCCGACCAGAGCTCTCGCGCTGAGCGTGATGCCAATCTTCGCAGGCAAGTAGGATGGGGGCCCATTGCAGGTAATCGGCGCGAAGGCGTGGATCATCGTAGAACAGGTGAAAGTCGCCTGGCGTATAAGCGTCCACGCAAGTCAGATGTTCCGCCGGACACAGCCACTTGACCTCGATCTCGGGGTATGAGGCCTGTAAGTAGCCTGCCTTTGTTGGATGTGCGATCCACTTCGCCTTGGCTCGATGGCGCGTCCATTGGAATTCGCAGGCGCCATCGCGCTTCATCCGGTGCACACGATGGATTGTACTGGGGCCGTTGCCGTGACGCCCTTCGTGCCGCCAAGCCTTGTCTCCATAGAGGTTTTCCATGTAGGTGTTCCAGGCACACTTCTGTCCGATGGTGTGGCATCCAGTCTTGAGGCCCTTATTGAGCTGTTTGCGGTATTCCTCGAAGTCCGGGGCTTCCCCGGGAGTAAGGGCCCGCGATACGTCATAGACTAGCTCGATGCCGGCGGTGAAGCCTTCGGGAGTCCAGATCCGCCACGGTGGATGAGGGTGCAGGCAGGTGGATCTGTCGAGCAGCCCCTGCACGATCACAGCGATCCGGTTGTGCTCCAGCGTAGCCACGCGGACGCGGCGCATGGCGTCGTCGTAATAGATGTTATTCGGGGTGAGCCGCTCATAGTCGAAGGCTTCACAGCGATCTTCTCTAAAAAGTCTGTGGGGTTCTCCGTTCTGCGCATACTGCTCACCGGGCTTGTGGTAACCGTCGAAGTCGTCACTTATGGCGGTACATAGCCAATGCTTGCCCGGCTTGCCTGCGCGGTGCCACTGCCAGAGCTTCTGCGCCATGTGCGTGCGTTTGGCTTTGTAGTGATCGATCATCGCGTCACGCTGCTGGCGAGTGATAATGCCAAGGAAGTTGCGGAGGTCGTATCCATCGGCCTTGATCCACAGCTCCTGATCTCCCAGGAGATCTTCGTCCTCCCGCCGGGGAAACAGCCCTTCATTGAACTCGATGGACGTGCTCATCCTCCAGAGTTGTCGACCATTGCGAATGTAGAGAAACGTTTCCTTGTTTCGTCTGTTGAACGCGAAGCGAATGAAGGTACCCAGATCCCCGTAGTCTTTGTCGTTTCGGCGGATGCGGAAGGCCACGACGCAGCGATCGTGGGGAAGGAGTCGCCCGAAGTTTCCATCCCGGGCAAGCCAAGCGTCGAATGCCCGGACATCCTTGAAATCCATCCCGCCTGCCTCGTATTTGGCCAGACACTCTTCGTCCATGAAGTGCATGCGCTGCATCAGGTGGACCTTGGTGCTCAAGTCCGCGGGCGTCCCCTCGCGGACCTGGACCAGCTCCTCCTGGAGCCCGGCGTATAGCTCTACCGTGTGGATTTTGCCCTCAATGACCTCGGTCACCCCCTGCGCGGAAGCTAGCTCCGCTTGCGCTGGGATCAGTTCCGCTTTCATCCAGGTAGCCATCTGCTCATGCTGCTCTTTGACCTTGGCGAATAACTCGGGAAGTCCTTTCTCCTTGGCATTGACCAGTGCGCTCTTGTACTTCTTGACGTCGTTCACGCTATGGGCAATAGCCAGCGCTGTCGACGCAGACTCTTGCGGCGCAAGCGCCTGGCGCATCGGTACGCCGAGCTTGTGGCAGAGGTCGCGGATCTTGCCCATCAGTTGTCGCACTTGATCTCGGTGCTTGTTGATCTGAGCGTCGATGAAGTTGTGGGGCTGGGGCTCCGATTTGCACATCGTATGGAAGTCGTCCATGGCGACGCGCTGATGAAGACGCACTCCCTCGATCTTGACGTAGTTGGAGCCCACCTCGACAATACAACCCAGCCACTGCTTGCCGGGACGATCGTAGGTGGATCTGTCTTTGTCATCGGATTGGGCAGTCACCCACCACCAGGACGCAACCGGGGGCCGATCATCGGCTTGATCGACATCGTTGGATTCTAGCGTGGACGTAACAAGATCTGTATTCATCGATCTCTCCTGAGGGTCGCGCACAGGCCCTCTACAATACCATCTGGTTACCGCCCACGGCGACTCCGCCGACTTCGTGGGGCGTCGATCGTATCGGCTTGTCGTCGAAGCTCAGCACGAATGTACTCGTCTTCTTCGTCGGTGCGTGCGACTTGGTCATAGTCAGCGCAATCAGCAAGATGTCGTGCTTCTTGCGCGATGGTCTTGGTCACAAGCACCTGAAGTTCGGCCATTCGATTCGGTGTCATCCATCAGCCCCAGTTCTTTTCCGGGCGGGCTCCCGTGAGAGCTTGACGATTCAGGATTGCCTGCTCGTCCTGCAGCTCTTTCCGGCGCATCCGGTCTCGGACGGTGTCCAGGATGTGGGTCAGATCCTCACGCTGCTCGGCGAGCAACGCGAGTTGCGGCTGAACATGCACAACCTTGGAGGCCAGATCATCCGCGCGAGCCTGTGCCGCGAAGAAATCTTGTTCGAGCGTGTCGCGCTGGACAGTGGTCGTGGCGAGACTCGCCTTTGTCAGTGTCAATTCCTCCTTTGTCAGTGTCAATTCCTCGCGGAGCGCCTTCACCTGGCAGAGGCGCTTGTAGATCTCGGCAGCGTGGTCCGTGTCGAGCTTGTAGATCTCGGCAGCGTGGTCCGTCCTCGCGCTCTCCAGAGCCGTGTCGAGAGCATCCTGGATGCGACCTGCCGTGCGGAGGGACTCGGCTTCCAGTTCCTTGTTGCGCTGCTGAAACTGACGAAGATCGTTGATGAGCTTGCTGTATTGACGGGCGGGCTTGTTGGTGGACATTATTTTCCTCGGCTGGCGGGTGGAAGGGGTGAGGGTCGGAAATGTTTTTGGATTACGGATGCCACTTCTTGGGGGCCGCTTTACAGGCCGCGGCATAGGCAGCATGTGCCGAAGAAAAACGGCGGGGCTCTCCGTGAGGCTTGCGTAGGGTCTCACCGTCCACCCGGGCCTCCCAGGGTTTCCAGCCGTCCGTAACATCGGTGCAGATCGCGCGTACGCGCCCACAGGGTTCGTTAGGAATCATCCCAAGGCGCCGGCTGCCGATGTGCACTCCCTCTACACGGCGAAAGCCGCGGTCGCAGTAGTCACATGTGTCGAGGTTGACAGGTGTATTGGTGGCGGCGACGGCAGGCGCTTCGCGGTACACCTGTGCTCCTGAGGACTGGAGGTACTCGATGACAGTCTCTTCGGAAAACAGCAGTCGCAGCAAAGCTTCTTCGGCGGCTTCAAGGGCTGGAGCGACCGGCGCGCCGTGTTTGTTGGCGATCATGGCATTGCGGACGTGCTGGAGCGCTGTCTTCAGACAGGACTTCATAACTTACCTCGGTCGATGGTGTAGAGCGTGTCGACAAAAGCTTGCAACCTGCTTCGCAGGTACGTCTCTACGGCAAGTGTGACTGCTCGTGTGAGGATGTTGATGGGCGTCGCGGTAAGGCTCCCCCTACCGTGCTCGGGTTTGTTAGGCGCGCTCACGGGAGTGAAGCGCCCAGCGATAAGATCTCGACCCACACACCAACATTCTTGCAGTGCTGAGCGCTGCCCATCGACCATGTACCAAGCGATTCGGACAATACCGGACCAGTCCGCGTTGTGCGTGATGAGGATCCCGTTTGGTTTGTCCTCGATGATGGACGTCTTGAGGGTCACGGCTGTTTTCCCGCCTTCCTGGCGTTGATGGTAGCGGCGATGCGGGCACGAGCGGCCCAACGCTCCGACGGATCAACGAGACCGGATCCGTCGCACGACGGACATGGCTGCGTTCCGATGTTGTACGGGACGCGCCCCAGTCCAGCGCAGCGTGTACAGCGGAAGTACTCCGGAGCGCTGAGTTTGCACTTGCAGCGTGCTCCGTCCCATGAATCGATGCCGCCCTGCCGCCATCCACAGACACGGCACCACGGGCGCTCGCCAGTTGGTTCGCCAACCTGCAAGGCTACTACACAGAGATCACGGTACGTCTCGTCGGCAATGCCGTGGATCCCATCGCGCTCTGACTGTATCTCTTCGTCCGTTAGCGTTTCCGCGGTGACTTTGTCGATCGGCGTCATTGCCGCATCTCCCCGCCATGGATCCAGCAGATCGCCTCGCTGGCGTACTCGCGCTCGTAGGCGCTGCACGTCCTGACGTCGACGACCTCAACGGACCCGGCACGGTTCGTGAAGATTTTGCCGCTGATCCTCGACGCGAGGAGCGGACCGAACCAGCGCAGCCGGCGCTCCATGACCTCGTCCGTCGTCTTCATCGGGATCTCCAGGCATCAGAGCGCAGATGTGCCAGCTCACAGACATTGCTGTCGCAGGGCAGCGCAAGTCGCATCTCAAAGGGGCACTCGTTGTGCCGCGTGTCGCGATCGGTGATGCGGGTGATCACGACACAGCCACACTCGTATTCTTGGGGATTGTCCTGAGGTTCGTTGTGGCGTGACACTTCCGGCATGACCTTGAGGGTGTCGTCGGGCACCCGCCCACTGCTCACCAGGTAGCGCATCCAGCGCAGGATCGCTTGATCCCGGTCGTTGGGTGGACCGTACTCCTTGGCGAAAACGTCCAGCTGCTCTGTCGCGAGATCTCGTAAGGTCTGCGTCACGGCGCCAGTCCTTCCTCGCGAAGTTGCTCTTCTCGGCGGCGGGCCCGCTCGAAGGCTTCCTCCCACGAGGGCCCCTTCCCCATCACAACGTAACCGTTAGAGAGTAACTCTCCCGACGCGTTGCGCTCCTGGCCGGCGCTTCCGCCGCGCGTGTAGTAGCCGACCTCGTATCGATCGACAACGTTTTTGCGACGGATGACCACGTAGCCCACACGATCCTTGGGTGCGGTACCCGGGGTGCCCCAAAGTTTGTGGGCCTTTATGGAGGCGGCTCTACGGTTCATGCTGGATGATTAAGCAGTTTTCGTGCCGAGTCGGGTGTATAGGTAAGTTATAGGAAGTAGCGGGGCGAGTACGTGCTTACCCCGTCTTTAGGGTTCACACCGCTACTCCTTGGGATACGGGTAGTAAGACACCCAGGGAGTCCATCAGGGGGCTTTACCGGGCCTGCCGGGCCTGCCATGAGGCAGTCCATATTGTTTCACCTTGCCGAAAAACGTGCGCATGGGCATCGACAGAAGCAGGGCCGCTCGAGTCTGGTTTCCCCCGGTGGCCTCAAGGGCCTCCCGGATCCGCGTGATCTCTAACTCGCGCAACTCATCGGCCAGGGGGCGGAACTGGCGATCGACTAGAGATCCCGCACCCATTGGGTCGACCTCCGGGGCGTGCTGCAGCGTGACCGTGCGCACGGATAGCACTTCACTAACGTCGCGTGGAAGTAGGACGGTGCTCCCCAGTGTCGTGGCAAAATATTGCATCACGTTCTTGAGCTCTCGGACGTTTCCGGGCCAAGCGTGGGCTCGCAGGACGAGCATGGCCTCCGGCGAAATGGTCATCGGGCCGCCCCCTATCAGGCGCCGTGCCTCTTCGAGGAACGTGCTGGCCAAGATCGAGATCTCGGAAGGGCGTTGACGCAGTGGGGGAATCTCCAGAAGCGCCCCGGAGAGTCGAAAGAACAGATCGCTCCGGAAACGGCCTGCCGATACCTCGGCCCGCAGGTCTCGATTGGTCGCGGCGAGGATGCGGACGTCGACCGCGCGCTCCTGTACATCCCCCACACGGGTGAGCCTTCCTGATTCCAGGACCCTCAACAGCTTAGCCTGGGTGATTGGACTGAGTTCTCCGATCTCATCCAGGAACAGGGTGGATCCAGTCGCTGCCTCAATCAGCCCTGCTTTTGCGGTTACAGCCCCAGAGAACGCCCCGCGCTCGTGCCCGAACAGTTCGCTCTCTGCGAGATGCTCGTGTAGCGCAGCGCAGTTGAGCGGGATCATTGGAAGCCGCACGCGGGGCGAACCTGCATGGAGCGCGGCAGCTACGAGTTCTTTTCCGCAGCCTGTTTCCCCGATAATCAGGACTGGTAGGTCCGCTGGGGCCAGTTTGCGGATCTGCGCGTAGATCCGCACCATGACGGGATCTTCGACGATAGGTGAGAGTATCCTTTCCTTCACGCGTCTGTGCCGATGGGCTTCATATGCTCAGGCAAGGGTTCATTCCGTGCCACACAGCGAAGTGCCATGAGCCCGCGTGTGTAATCACCACTCTGCGACCATGGAGGTTTGTGCCATTCCAAACAGGCCGCGATGTATAACAGTTCGGCTATGAATGAAATCATCCGCGGTTAGCTTCTTTCATGGAGCATTCCACTCGACAGCGCTCCTTATGTGAGAACCTTAGATAGCGCGAGCGTAAGCTCGCCCCACTCGGGTTCAGTTCGATCTCCCTGGGTCGCGACGAATTTCTGCGCGGCTGCCACAATCTCCAGAAGCACGGGCCACGTGTCCCAGAGCACACCGTGCACAGTGTGCTGGGCGTCGGTTTTTTGCAGCTCTGAAATACTTGGCTTGTTGTAGGCCGAGCACGTCCCCGCGCCCGCGTGACTTAGTAGCAGATCGGCACCTTTGTGCTCAACGTGTTCGATTCCGCCTCCGCTCTCGCTGACTTGATAACAGCCACGTCCATGTTGGACGTCGCCCCATAAATCCGGCACGGCGCTGCAGACCTTGCACTGATAGTCGAGCGCGCGGATCTTTAGAATCGCACTTTCGAGACGTTCCTGTGGAGATTCAAGGGGTGATTTCTTGTTTTTCATACGCTCACTTCACCATCATCACCAATGGAATACACCCGACCTGCTCGCACGCAAGTGGTCATATTGTCAAAGCTGTACAGCGTCGTTGCAAGTCCTCCATCCAGCCATGTCACCGTGGCTTCCCAGCTGTGGGCGTCCTCCCAACGGCGCGCCTTGCCTGCCAGGCGCATCGCATGGATGTTTTCAGGCAGGACTTGCGCATCAGGATAGCGCGTGGTTTTGTCGCGTCCCGGTATCGATCTTATGTAGGCCGTGAGGATCTCGGCCAATTTGCAGCGGGTGCGCCCAATCGTGTTCCAGCGGTGTGCTCGGGGCTCTCGACGTGCGTTGTCACCCATCGATTGGTTCTCCGACGGATGGACACACCTCGCGATCCTTATCCGTCCGCAATGGACGAGCATCGAAATGCCAAGGCACGTGGCCTTTCTTCTGCTCTCCAATCGATAGGCCGAAGTGCAGCCCACACGTCCTGCACTGAAATGACTTGTCGGGAGGTCCAGAAGATCTAGAGCCGTTCACTTGCATCCCCTTGGATGAGTGCCGGATAAGCCCCGGGCGGGGCGGGCGTAGCAAATAAAATCGCCGGTTATGGATCGGTTGCGCCCAGCGCCCCGCGTTCCGGGTTTGCCAACCTCGAACGTGACCTCGTAGACCGAGATCCGTCCTTGTCTGTCGTCATCATCAACAAAGTAAACGATCTTGTCCACATGAGGCACGAGCAACGGGTGCTCGTACACCCGGCGATCGGTCATATGTTTGGAACCGCGTGACCCGCCGATCGTGAAACGCCCCCCGTCGAGAACACGACGAGTGCCCTGCATCCCGACCTCTCCGCACCTGAACGTGTGAATAAAACGTCCCATTTACACCGCAGGCTCGACGATGGCCGTTGCCCACACGCTGTCGGTTGGATATTCGGCAACGATTTTCTTCGCGTTGCGCGCGAGCTTGTAGATCTTGGCTTCGGTCGCGTCGCGGGTGAACCAAGCCCCGTCCCACTGACCGGGGGCATAGTACGCGGGCATGCCAGAGATCGTCAGCTTGATTCGGTACTTGTTAGACATCGGCTAACGAATAAGCAACGCGTGTGCCACCGAAGACTCCTGGTCAACCGCTTGTATTGCCTTACTGGGTAAATTCATACCCGTCTCTGACAAGTCACGAAAGGGACGAGTACGCATCCACCAAGATACGGGTAGGTATGTACCCATGGAGGTAGCGAAAAACACTTCGCGAGTCGTGAACGATCTGACGACCAAGGAGCAGAAGGCCGTGCGCACCGCGCTGCGGTTCCTGCGGCTGCGCGTCGGCGCCTGGGGGCCGCTGGCCAAGGCGCTGCGGTACGAGTGGGACAGCATCCATAAGGTCGCCACCGGCAAGCGGGCCGTTACGCCCGCGCTGGCGCTGCGGGTGGCACGGTTCGCCGGGATCGCCATGGACGAGCTACTCGCGGGGCAGTGGCTGTCGTCCCGGGTCTGCCCCCACTGCGGGCACCCGCCCGAGGACTTCGTCGACGAGGAGACGGTCGTCGAGTAGGAGATGGCAACGAAACCAAAATGGTTGCGATATTTCGTTACAGCCTCGGCGTGATAGGATCGAGGACATGCCGAAGACGAGACGAGAACTCGACCGCGAGATTAACAAAGTGCTTAGTCCGAGATTGGGTGTGGCGCGCGAGGCAAACGCAGGCGACCCCATCCGCTCAACCCCCAGGGATTCTCCTGCAGACTGGGTCTGGGCCTATCACGTCACTCCAAACGAATTCCTACCGTCGATCGCCAAGGACGGGCTGAAACCAGAGCGCCATCCTCATGTAAGGGGCGCTCCGGTAATCTTCGTTGAGCCTGACCTTGAAGGCGTGCTGCCCTATCACATCCGAAGTAAGACCTCCGTCCTCCGGTTTCGGACCCCTGGATTCGGAGATACGGAAGATGGGGAAACGGTACTCTACTCAGGAAGTCAACGCAGGCTGTCGCCCCCTGACCCTCCGTTCGTCGGTCGCCCTGGAAAACATGGCGTGATTCCCCCGCAGCGCCTTCAAATACTTCGTGACAACGCCTTCGTCTGGCTAACCTGAGCTAGCTCCTCGGAGACTCGGAAACGGTGCTTGAAGATCGGGGGAGCTTGTCGCTTGCCTAACGGTTCTCGCCGAGGGAGCGTGGCTCGAATCGGGGTTCAAGGATCCGTCCCCCGTCGCGCTCGGCGGCACCCAGGAGCGCTCCCGCGTGACGGAGCCGTGCCATGAAGGGCTCCCTGCCCGTGACGTACTCGGACCTGCGGTGGAGCTGGTACGCGTAGTCCTGGCAGACCTGCCGGACGCGGCCCGGGGAGAGCCCGGCGCCGCGCGCGATGACCCCGTAGCTCGCCCCGGCCTCGTGCAGCATCCAGAACATCGCGGCCCGGCGGTCCATGTCGGCGGACCGCTTTTCCCTGGCCCTTTCCGCCCCTCGGACCTTCGCCTTCATGAGGCGATCCCCGCGTCCCGGCCGGTGCGGCACGGACGAAAAAATGTGCAGGCTGTCCGAAGCTGCACATTTATTAGCGAGCGCTGCACAAGAATTCCGGGCGTATCGTCAAAAATGGACAAAGCCGCGTCTTTGGACGGACGATCCGATCCTTGCGGCGTACCGCTTTTGCAATGTGCGTCGAGAGGATGATCGGGTGACGGTCTGGATGGCGTTGCCTCATAACGCCTGCGTGCTTCTCGATCGTGTGATCTTGCCCCCTGACTGGTCCCCTAGCGTCACGCGCCTGTTCAGGCACTCCAGCGGCTGCCCCTAGTTCAGGTGGGGCTGCCCCGGCGCCTTGAGCGGAGAACTTGGACCGATCCGAGGGAACGCGCTCGACACGGGCGGTCGGAGGTCGTCAAGCGGCTGCGCGCGAAGTTTCGCAACGGCGCTCGTCGACCTCGCGCTCGACGGATACCGCGTAGCCCGGGGCGGAACAAGGAAAGGTTCGCCCCGTTGGGTCCGGGACCACGCCTTCAGTCGAATTGAACCTTCCCCGGCGACCGACTGCAACCGCTTGGAGGCTTCCGACGCGAGCGCTCGCGTCTTGGGTTCAGGATCGAACGTACCACAACCCCTGCAGCGACGCCAGCTGAGGCTTACGTCAGCCTCTGCGGAAAGCAGGGCGTGCTCAAGAGGAGCGTGGCGGTATTCAGGGAGATTCCAACCTGGGAAGCCGCGCCGGTGGAGGGTTTGACCGCGGTGAGCCTCCCAGGATGGGAGCTCGTGTCCACGTAGTACGGGATTCCAGCTATCAGTCCGCCGGTGTCCGTGATCGCCGCCCACTGTGCTGGGGTCAGCTCCACCTTGCCAGCGAACTGCACCACGGCACGGTTGCCGTTCGTGATGTCGAACCCGACGACAAGGCCAACGGCTTGAGAAGCCTCCAGAGAAACGTCGCTGGTTGCCTCTCCCACGTGATCGGGGCCATCTACTCTGACGGCTGCCCCAAGGAGGGGGACCGCGGAGAAGGCTGCCAGGAACGTTAAATCCCCCAATCGCTGCTGTGCCGTAGTGGGAGCAACGAGCATCGTTGTGGGTGACAGGCCGACGCCGATTTGACAAACGAAGACGCCAGGTGAGGATGGAGCGGTTTCTGTGATCTTGGCGAAGTTTGGGAACAGCGCGAGGTAGTACGGGAGGCCCAGCACGAGCCCACCGGATTCTCCGGTGAGGGCGTCCCACTGTGCCGTCGTGAGCGTCAGCGGACCGGAGGTTTGGATCTGCACTGTACCGTCTGCGTTGATGGAGGCTACGAGGCCGTTGACCTGCGAACCCTCCAGATCGTTCGTAGCGGCAGCAGGCTGGACAGTCGTGATGCCACCGGGCGCGCTTATCGCACCGACGAAGACGGGTTGGCCAAGGGCGGCTGCCAAGCTTCCGCCGCGGAAAGCTGCCTTGAAGGTGCCCTCGTTCAATCCAGAGCGCAGCGGGTTCCCCTCGGTACCGTTGCCCAGGATCGAAGTTCCATCCGTGACGACTGTGACGTCGCTGGTGTGGAGTGGGCTTACATCGGTTCCGTTGCCTAGGATCGAGATCCCGTCCGTGACGACTGGAACCGCACCGGTGTGGAGGGCGTTCCCTTCGGTCCCATTGCCCAGAATTGAGATCCCGTCCGTGACGATTGGAACCGTGCCGGTGTGGAGGGCGTTCCCTTCGGTACCGTTGCCCAGGATCGAGGTCCCGTCCGTGATGACTGGAACCGCACCGGTGTGGAGGGCGTTCCCTTCGGTACCGTTGCCTAGGATCGAGGTTCCATCCGTGACGACTGAAACCTCGCCGGTGCGCAGGGGGTTCCCTTTGGTACCGTTGCCCAAAATCGAATCGCCGTCGGATACTACGGCTGCTTCTGTCGGTGGGGGTGCTGCCGGAGGAGGCGCTTGCGGGTCTTGCGCGTCCCGCGAATTTTCGCGATCGCAGCTACTGCGGACCTGGCGCCCTCCAATAAGTTTTGCATCTGCCATGAACTACTTTAGCTAAGCTTTCAGCGGATATGCCAATTTTAGTGGTGTAGTCACATATAGGCTATTACGCATGTCGTTATATATGGGCTAGCGCGCCACGTCAGCACATGTGAGCCGACATCGCTTACGAATCAGCGCCGTGATCCCAGTCGACGCATCCGGCGGGTCCTCATCGATCATCGGGGGCGCCGCCGACAGCCGACAGCCGTCGGATTTCAATCATCGAAGGTCCATTTCGACCTGTCGAACGGTTGCGTCAACCGCGGCGCTTCAGGCAGGTACTTCCCAAGGGCAAGTACAAAGCCGGTACTTTGGCCAGATCTCACATCCAGCACGATGTGTCTTGCGCGCGATCCCAAGAGCCGCCAGGCGCTCTAGCAGTGCCGTCGCGATTCGCTGCTCGTCGGCGTCGAGCGGGCCGATTGTCCAGCGCACTGTGCACATAGCCAATTCATCGAGAAGCAGGTCGCGAGGATAGGTAGCGAACGAGGCGACCTGCGCGGACGTCATCTCATCGCGCGTCGGTACGGATTTATCGGAATGCCACAGCTTGTTTTGGATCGCGGCTGCTGCGAAGTCCCCACAGATCTGGCAGAGCTTGGCCGGCGGTGCCCATTCGCTAAGAGTAACTTCGACAAGATTGTTCTGTCTTACTCCACACGCCACGCACGCACCACTGGTGAGTTCTACACGAATCATTCTGAAGTCCTTCCTGTGCCAGTGCCGCTATTAGATTTCCCCACCTAGTGCCTTGATGAGGGCTGTCGGGTCATGCGTAGGAGTGCCTGAGCCGCAGTGGTGACACTGCACGCTTCGGGGAGCAAGCTTATCGTTGAGCGGGCGAAACATTGACTGGGCTAGAGCGGACAAATTCTTCGGATCGGTTCGCTCGCGCGCGGCGGTGTGCTCGCATTCCAGTACGAGTAGCCAGATCGCAGCTCCTCGCGCACCTTCTCGCTCGAAGATGTAGACGACCGAGCGCCTGGGTCCGGCGAGTTCGCTGGGCGTTCGTTTCATTGTTGCAGGGGTCTGGCGTGTTCGCAGATTTCAAGGATGGGTTTCATGAGAACCAAGCTTCATGCCGAGCTGGAGCCCCCTCTCGGCGAGCCGCTCTTTGATTTCTTGAAGTGTCCTATTGCCTAAATTTTTGATCTTTCGCATCTCGGACTCGGTCTTCTGGACTAGATCGACGATGTTCTTGACGCGCGCGTTTTGCAAGCAGTACATGGCGCGGTTGCTAAGTTTGAGGTCGTCGACCGCACCTTGCAGTTGCCTTGTGAGCACATGGGCCTTGATTGTCTCAAAGGCGTCGTTGCAAGACATTCCATTCTTCATCTCGTGCGCCAGTGTCATCCGGACGGCTTCCGCGAGAGCCTCAATCGCGACCTCGGGCTGAGTGTGTCCTGAGATGATGTCAAGTTCTTTACAGAACCCGATCCACTGGTTGGGGGTCTCAGGTTCTTGGAAAATTTCGAAGGTCAGCTTCATGTTTATCCGGTCGTCATCCAAGCGTGACGTCAAACAATAGAGCCCGCAATCTCCAAGATCATGGCATCTGTCACCTTCTCAAAAGGCACACCGTTGTCCCCGCCGTATTCAAGATCGGTACAGTATTGGCGTAGGGATCGTAGTAGTGCCGCTACCTCCGATTCTCGACCGTCTGATGCATATCCAGTCCAGTTGCCATGACCCACGAATTTGATCAGTGTCGTGATCACCCAGCACCCCTCCCACGTATCCTCAGGGGGATAGATCTTATGGACGCCCGGTAACGCTCGAACGACGTTGACGTCGCGGATACTGGAAGTCCTGAATTCACAGTCGATGCCCATAAATTACCTAGCGGTTTGTTACCCAGCGCAGGTTTAGCCGAACCATTCGCGTCTCAGCGTCGTCGATGACTCGATCAACCGGTAGGCAGTTTCGCAATAGTCTAACTCGATGTCACTGTAGACACAGGCTTTGATGATCCGCCGCGCTTTGTTTTTTGCAAGCTTGACCAGTTTCTTGTCACTGAAAGCTGCCTCGATTACGGGCCCGTTCCAGTCGGTACCGCACAACAGCACTTCGATCACCGCCCGCTTGGTGCCAAGCTTCACAGGGGCCCCTCGAATTTTCCATCGCGCGCAGCCATCACTGTTTACACCAGAGACACGATTTCTTTTTGCACTGACATCCGCAACTGGCCGCAATAAATGGGTGCTTGTGCGGTGGATGTGGACCCCCACATGTTGAACAGTGCGGATTTCCGGTCGCTGCCTCACGGCGAAGCGCCTCAGCGGTTTTTCTAAACATTGCCGCCTGATGATCGCCGACCGACATGCCCGGGCTGGATAGGTCAATGCCGCGCTCACGGTTCCATTTCGCCCGTGCTTGTGCTTCCACAGCCATTCGTTCCCAATGCTCAGCAGATTCTGCCGCGCCAACGTTCACTTGATCTCCTTGAACGTTTCAAGCCGACCTCCGTGAGCCTCGGCATTTCGATCAGCCACTGCATAACCAAGCTCGTAGAGGGCCTTGCGCCCGCGCTTGGCCCGCGGAAGCTCCACCCGTTCGGCCTGCCAGCCAGAGCCCTTGATTTCGGTCAAGGTGACGACAGCCCGGCGACTGTTGACATACTCGATAGTTCCATTAAAGCGCTTCATGGTTCATATATTGGCTGGGGGCGCGCCGGGTGTCAATTCTAACCCTTACAAGCCGTTTCGGGACTTATCCGAATCGGAATGCGCTGCGACGGTGATGTAGTGTCGATAGGTGAGCGAGACACGCGTCGACAGCGGCTTGTCACCTTTCGGTATGCGATGCTGGTGGGTGCGCTGCATACCCGCAGGCATCACAAAGATGGAGCCATGCTCGAGGAGCTGACGCTGATCAGCCGGAATAATACCGGTCTGGCCCTTCTCGCGCCACCAGATCTCACGGGGCTGCCCGAACGACACGACAGCGATGGGGTGATCGTGGTCCATCCCTGGCGAGTCATCGCTGTGCCAACCAAGCTGCATTGAAGAGTTATCGTAGCGGTTAAGGAAGCAGACGTTGTACTTGAATACGTCCTTCCGCGCGCCATCTAGCCCGCCGATGTCATCACGGTTGAGTTGGTGCTGGATATCAAGAACCAGTCCCGAGTAGGGAACGGGAGTGTACGTTCGCACACCGCGGTCTTCACCGTACGTATACGTGCCCAGGGTGGCCGACATGAAGCACTCCAGACGGGCATCCGTTACCTGAATCCAGGGGGTGCTGTGGAGGACATCTTCAAGAGCGATGTTGAGAAAGCCAGAACGGAAGTAGTAGGGCTTCATGGAGGTCACGGGACGCACACGACTTGTGAGACAGCTGCTACTTTGGCTAATTTAAGGCTGTACGCGGCGCGGGACTTGGTCCCGCACTTGAAGGTCAGCCGTCTTCTCAGCGGCCTAGTCCTCTAGCGCCGAGATGCGCTTCTGCAGCTCCTTCTCCGACAGCTCGCTCAGCTTGCCGGCCTGCTTCTCGGCGAGGATGCTCAGGAGCTTCTCCTTCTCCTGCTTGCGCTCGGCGCGTGCCGCGGCGGTCTTTTCCTCGGCAAGCTTCGTGTCGATGACGTACTTCACAGTCTCCATCGCGGCCTCGCGGCGCGTGTGCTCGACCGTCTTGGTGGTCTCGACGAAGCTCTCCTCCGAGATCTCCTTGAGCGCCTTGTTCACGGCCTTGGCGATGGCGTTGAGGTTGAAGTCGTCACGCGCGCGGAGCGGGACGTCCCATAGCTGCTCGACGGTCAGTTCCCCGCGCATGGACGCGAAGCGGAGCTTGTTGCGGGTGGCGTACTCAAAGATGTTCTGCATGGTCATGATCGTTTCCTTGTCGTGTGTATGCGTGTTACGAGGTTCGAGGCGTGATGGTATCCAGCAGTCGCTGGATGAGCTTGACGGCGTCTCGGTCAACGTCATGTGATTCCCAGTCAGCGTCAATCCATCGCTGGATTTGCTTGAGCTTCTTCGCGGACAAGGGACCCTTGCCCCGCGGCGAGCTCGCGCAGGTCGACGGCAGTCATGGCGATTACCTTTTGTGCTGGTATCTGATCGAGGCTCAATGTTCAGTGACCGACGTAGACGGAGACGTACTCCTTGCCCTTCTTGAGGTCGAACGGCCCAAGCTCGTCAACGTGATTGGTGACATGCGGCGTACCGAGGGGGTAGCAGCTGCCGGTCGAGCCGTGGCGGGCGTACACCTGCAGGTCGCCCTTGCCCTCGTCCTGCAGCTTGCGGAGCTGCTTGATCAGTTCGTTTAATTTCATCGTGTATCTCCTTAGGTTCCGACGCGGACGTTGAAGAGGCGCTGCTTTTTGCCCTGCTGGACGCGGATAAGGATGTTGGTGCGTTTGGTCGACGAGAAGCCGAGGCCCGAGAGCTGCCCATCCGTGGGCTGGCACTTGGTCTTGTCGCCAATGACCTCGAACACTTTGCGGTGCGGCTCGAGGCGCGGGTGCAGGAACTCGTTGTAGATGCCGCGGGTGGGCTCGTCGTTCTTGGCGCCGTGCAGGACGAAGAACGTGTGCTTGTTGCCCATTGCGTTGGCGCCCCAGTAGTTGGGGCTCAGCGTGACGGCGTCGACCTTGACGTACTGCTCTGTCGAGAGCCCCCATTTCGTTTGCGAGATGTTCGACGCAGTGATCGCCGGATCACCCCTCTCGAGGCTTTCGATACGTCCCTCCTTCATGTGCAGGGTCACGACGTGGATGTCCTGCTTGTCGCGGACCGCCTTGTTGTAGGAGAAGTGCGAGAGCTTGCCGCCGCACTCCACCTCGATCACGAAGCCAACGTCGCTGGCCTCACGCTTGGAGAAATTGTTGACAACGATCTTGTAGGCGCCGCTCGGCATCTTGTTCATCCAGACGACGTTCTCGACGGCCTCGCGGGTCGTGCCACCGCCCGCGTTCATGTCGACGTCGAGGACGCCGCCACTTGCGCCCCTCTTGTTGCTGAAAGAGATGTGGTCATGAAGGCCGGCGACGCCACGCCCAGGCGGCTCGTAGACGTGCAGGTCGAGGTCATCGTAATTGAACCACGATAGCGAAACGCGCAGCGTCGCGCCCTCGACCTTACCGCCAGCCTTCTTCACCCGCTCGGCGATCGAGTCGGTGACGTTGCCGCCGTAGCTCCACGCGAAGTCGTTGTCCCAGCGGAACAGTTGCTTGGGCTCCGGGTGTACAGGTGCCGTCAGTGACATCAGGTTGCCGAGGTGTTCACCCTTCAGCAGCACCTCCATGCTCGTCGCCTCCGGCAGCACCCGCTCGACGAAGGTCTCGAGCCCGATGTCCTCGGCACGCTCCTCGTCCTTCTTCGTGTTCTGCGGGCTCGCGGCCGTCGCGACCTGCATGAGGGTGTCCCCGAGCCCGCCCTTCATGGCGGGCTTGACGCTGCCGTCGACCCACTTTACGTCGTTGACCGAAATATCGCGGATGGTGGCGAAACGACGCTCAAGCGCGGGCTCGAGGCCCAACGTTTCGATGGTCTCCATCGCCTTCTTCACCATAGTCGGCGTGATGACGGCGGTCGTGCGCTTGTAGTTGGTCGGCGCCACCTTCTGCTCGAAGCTCTCGACCGCGCGCTCGACGTCGATGCCCTCACTGAGGTCCTGCACGAGGGTGCCGATCACCGTGTTGCGGAAGCGCGACGCCGGGCCGACGGCGTTCGTCCACGCAAAGACGGCCTGTTCGCTAGGCTTCTTCGCTAGGAATGCCTTCTGCGCCGTCATGAACTGCACGACCGCTGCTTTGTGCTCGGCGCCGCGGTACAGGTTGTTGGCCTCGATGAGCGAGAGCACCGTGTCCAGCGCAGAGGGCGCCAGCTCGACGAGACCTCGCGTAAAGACCTGCACCGTGGTGCGGTAATCGCCGCGGACTTGGTCGGGCGACGAGGCCTGCAGCGCCTTGGGGATCGTGTCCGTGTAGAGGTGATTCCAGGTCAACGCCGTGCCGTGACCGGCGTCAAGCGAGCGGGTGGTGGCGGCGCCGAAGCTGTTCTCCTTCTGGCTGACCCGGTAGAGGTCCGAGATGTCCGCGCTGAGCACGGCGGCGCGCAGCGCCGCAGCCACGGTGTTGTACGGGTGCGGCGCCTTCTCGACCGCCTCGTCCCAGATGGTGCGGATGCGACCCTGGTCGTTGACGGAAACAACGTTGCCTGCGCGACGAATGAAGTGCTTGCAGCAGGAGCACTCGTGCTCGGTCTGTTTCTTGAAGATGAGATTTGTTCCCTCGGGGAACGCGGTCAGGTAGCGCTGGTACAGCGTGTCGCCGTCGACGCCGGTGACGTAGACCTGCGGGGCCTTGACAACGGTCTGGAAGGACGCGGCCACGGTCTTCGCAAAGGTTGCGAACTTGTTGATGGGCATGTTCTAGTTTCCTTTTCGTTATGGCGGAAGCTCACGTTTTCTTCCTGTTGACGCATCCCCGCGAGATTCGTCTTACTCTCGAAGGTCCAGAATGAAACAGCCACTACTTTGGCTAATTAAAGCCGTACGCGTCGCGGGATTCGAACCCGCACTTGAAGGCTTTTAAGGCCTTTGTCTCTAACCGTTGGACTAGACGCGCATTCGTTGGGAGTTAGCTCACCCGTGCTTGTGCCGAATGGCACGATAGAGCCATGCGAGATCGTTCCCCTTGAACCCGACACACCAGCGCTTGATGGTAGGGAGACCTGCGGAGTGCGTTGGAAACGGGGCCCATTGGTCGTAGCTTGTCCAGCCATTGAAGCTGCCGGCATCCGTGGCGACCCAGAAGTCCTGTCCGTTTTCATGCACGACATCGATCGTGCCGAGCTGCCCCGCGGGGAATCCCCAGTGCGCGGTGATACGGCGAACACGTTGGCCTACCGTTGGAGTCACAAGGGTTCCTTTTTGGGCGTGATCCCCAAGTACGCATGCACCGCGCGATCCCGTGCCTTTTCCGCGCGCCAATCGGTGAATTCAAACGAGCACGTGGCGCACCGTCCTTTATCCACGAGAACGGTTAGCTCAACCACGTGAGGCGGCGCTCCGTAGGGCAAGTACTCTTCTTCCCTTGTGAACGTGATGGAGGAGGAAGCGCAAACCGGGCACGAGGTCACGACAGCTGGCGGATCTTCAACCGCGGGAACCGGAAATAGATCTTCGGAAGTTGGATCGAGGTCCTTGGGAAACGGCTCTTCCCACTGCTCTGGGAACTGGGGCACCAAGTGGGAGATCCCCGCGATCTGCATCTCTCCGCAGAACTCACAGTGGTACATGCCGATCGGCTGACCCTTCAGATCTTCAGGTTTACCGAGGCACGGCCATGTATTTTTATTGCTCATCGATTTACTCCGTGACCTCGATGACGCGCTCGAACACAGCGATCGTGGCGAGCACGATGGGGAGGCGCGCTGCTGATCGCAGGCGTGTGCGTTTTTCTGGAGTCGCGTCGTCGGCGACGGCAGCGGCAGCGGCAGCGGCAGCGGCAGCGGCAGCGGCGTCGTTGGCGTCGGCGCAGACGGCGTAGGCGACGGCGTCGGCGGCGTAGGCGACGGCAACGGCGACGCCGTCGGCGCCGCCGCAGAAAGTTGCGGCGTAGGCGACGGCAACGGCGACTGCGTCGCCGCCGCCGAAGTAAGCGGCGGCGTAGGCGGTGGCGGAGGCTGCGACGGCGGCGTCGGCGACGGCGTCGGCGTCGTAACGGCGTTTCCGTGCCTCGCTCCGTACCGCCGAGACGACATCCCGCGCCGCGCGAGCAGTTGCGGTGTCAACGATCGGTGCGATCGCGCGTAGTTGCGCAGCTAGGTCGTGCCACTTCACGGCATCTAGCCCCATCGGAACGATCTCGCGGATCGTCGCATCCACCAGCGTGTACGCACGCTTGTGTTCCACGTCAGACGTCGAGCGCGTCCCGACCAGACGCGGGATCAGAGGCGCAAGCAACTGGCGCTCCTCGTCGTCGTACCGGTCATTGAGCCCGATCGCCAGCGAGGTAAGGAACAGCGAGGCACATTGCGGGTGATCGCTGTGCGGCTCACCGGCGACATACGCGACGGCCTCCATCACGCACGCGCCATCAGCAAACACCGAATGCGATCCGTGACTGAGTCTGAAGTCGGGAGGGAGCTGACGAACGATAGCAGCAGTCATCCTTGCACGCGGTCCTCAGTGAGGCCGCTGAGGTTGTTCGCGACGGCGCGCCGGACGCGAGCCTGCGCCGAGCGGGGATCTTCAGGTCTACCGCTCATCGATCCACTCCCGTGATCCCGACAAGCTTGGCGAGCTCGCGTCGCACGAAGTTCGCGAGCGTGCGCCCCTCGTCCTTGGCACGTACCTTGAGTGCTTTGTGGAGCCCCAGGCTCACCCAGGCTTGCACGAGCTTGTGCGCCTTGCGGTGTCTGCGGGTGCGTTCACCGGTTTCGCGCGCTTTGTTTGCTGCCATTTTGATGAAGGTTGCATAGCTCGTAAAGAGCGTCAAGCGCTAAGCCTTGGAGGGTGCGTAGGCCGCGGCATCAAACCTCTTTTTTATTGACAGGTAGGTTCATGTAGGACAAGATAGGTAAAAATGAGGTCAAATAAAAATCCCAACGATGCGATTGAAGTATTGGATATGCCTCAAAAGTCGTTCGCGCGAGTGCGAGTCCGGGAGCAGGGGACGACATGGAGCACCAAGGCTTCGGTATTCCTGGAGGCTGATCAACTAGAAGCGCACGCTCAAGAATGTCTGGACATAGCTCGACGTATCCGAGAGCGGAATGGGTTCAAGGAGAAAGAATCTCCTTAGGAGCCCGGCGCGCACTGCCGATCGCACGCCGTACCTGGGTATTAAAACACCCGGCTTTTTGCGCGCCACATGCACACATGCACCGTAGTCATTACGTCACGGGGTACGCCGTCCGTTAGGCTCCGCGCCCAAGCGTCCGGGACCTTGTGAATGGCACAAAACCAGCCGGTGGCCTAGTCATGACGAATTACACTTCCATCCGGACCTGCGCGGCCATCGGCAGTAACTTGGCGGCATCCTTGCCATCGGATAACGATGGGGCCGTCTCAATCCCGCTGATGAGCCGCGAGACACGCGAACTTCACGTTAGTAAGGGCGCCGATTGGAATCAGCGCCTTGCATTCGAGTGGGGGCTATTAGCAGGGTGTCATCGACGCTGCGGCGACGAGAGTACCGCGGCCTACTGTGACGCTCGCGTAGTCGCGTTGGCAGGGGATATGGGCTACTAGCAGGGTGTCATCGGCGTAACGACGACGCGGGTACCGCGGCCCGCGTCGTCGGGTTGCCCCTCGCGAACGTAGGGGGCTCGCGTTGAACTTGACCTGTCGCTCGTCCAGCGCGATGCTTGGCGCATGATGTATCGCAACTTCGACGCCTCCGTCATTCGATGGTTCGGATGCAGTGAACGGGGAGCCCATCGGTTCAACGCGTCCGGTTTCTGCATGGACTGCGGCGCGGAACGACGAGGCCCCGCCGTAGCCGTGGTGCGCGGCGCCGTGGTGCGCGCCGCGAAGAAATAACGACGGATCTGTCGTCTTGACCTCCTATCATGTGGAGGTCCCCCGTCGCTGTCGTGCAATGCCCGCCGCGTCGAGGATGCGCGCCACCTGCTTCGGGTCTAGCGGATTTCCGTCTCGGTTGACAAAATGCTTCTCGGTGAGCGTTCGTGAAATGGCGCGCAGCGACAAACCCGCGCCATGCATTTGCTTGATCTCGGCAATCAGCCGACCTTCGTAGCGGGAAGGCTTGAGCTGCTTGGTCAAGTCGTCACTTTCCAGGCCGTAGGGCAGATTTCCGTTGAACTTCAGCCCTTGTTTACGGAGGTCATTGACCGCCTCACACGTGCGCACACTGATCAGGGCGCGCAGGTCCTGGTTTTCGGCTAGCAGTTGGCGACAGATCTCCAGTAGCTCCTCCACGCTGGAGGTGGCCAGCTTTTCTTCGGTGAAGTGCGGCTCTTTCAAGGCGGCACCTTCCCTCTCCGCTGCTGCCGAAATAGGGCCACTTGTCGGGCGACGCCTGTGCCTCGAGTCTTGCCATCGTAACGCGCCGTCATGTCCGCGCTGGCGTGTCCGGCGGCGCCCTGGATCTCATACGCGGGCAATCCAGCCTCGTGCGCGTCGCGAATGAACGCTGCCCGGAAACTATGTGGATGGGCCTCGGGTGCGATCAACTTCGCCCAGTGGTCGACGATCTTGTTCACCGTGTTCGGGTGCAGGTGCCCGTCGCTGTCATCCGCGGGGAACAGATAGTCCGAGGTTCGGCGCGAGCTCAGCCATCGATCGATAGCCGCGACGCTGTCATCGGGCAATTCGACCTCCTGCTCCTTGTCCCCTTTTTGCCGATTGTAGACGCGGCGCCCATCGTAGTTTAAGCGGGGGAGCGAGGCGACCGCGGCACGCCGCCAACCTGTGTCGCGGAGCAGGCACAAGACGGCATGGTCTCGAGGGTGCCCCGAGGCAGCCTCCAAGATCGCACGGGCCTGGTCGTCGGAGATACGCCTTGACTTGAGTACCTTGCCGGCCTTGGGCCACATAAGAATCTCCGGGTGAAAGGGGTTGCCGCTGACGATCGGGCGACCATGCTCATCGGGAAGCTTGCGGAGCGTGCTGTAGATCGTCGACATCGAGGCGAGCCGTCGCCGCCGCGTGTCCTCCGAGCCGATGAGCGCGTCGCGGTAGCGCGTCGCGTCGCCAAGCGCCGGGCTTTTCGGATCGATCTGCTCGTGAGAACAGAACGCGAGCCAGCCTTCGAGGTCGTTCGTGTACGCGCTCCGCGTGTGTGGGGAGTTCTTCGCCGCGATGACCTTGAGGGCGGCAGCCTTGAAGTCGACCCGCGACGGGGGCTGCACAACCAGTGTTGTCGTTTGGTTCGTATCGATCTTGGGCATGTCAGAACTCTGGCGATGTCTACACGGGCTGCGCGGGGTACGTGTGCAGCTTCGCGCGCGTCATTTTTCGCATGGGGAGATTCCGCTGGGGCCACGCGTAGAGCGACCACAGTCGCTCGACGATCGCCTTGCTAGACGCGCTCACGCCTCGCCCCACAGATGGGCATGTTCGATGAAGCACGTCAGCCAGCGATCGAACTCGTCCGGATTGATCGCGCCGTTCGATCCTCGACACGCCTCGGCGAGGCCCCGCCAGTGTTCAGATCTGTCCTGCGTTGACGTGTTCGTGATGCCCGGCTTCACCTCAAACGCGAACCATACGCGCCAGCCTGTCATCACGGCGTCTTCGCATCTTCGTAGCGCGGCGCCGCGGGGATGAACAACGCGCAATTTCCGATCGCGACGTTGAAGATCGTCCACAGCTCGGGGCTCTTGCAGGTCTTCATTCGGACAAAGCCTCCGGCCATGACGCTTTGACGATCGGCCACAGCTCGGCGAGTTTCTTGCCAGCGGCCTGGCCGATCGCACGTCCGCCCGCGCCGCTCGGCGGTCGGTAGTAGACCTCGGAAAGCTTCTTCCAGAACGCACGAATCACGCCGCCGTTCGACGACTCGAACGTGTAGCTTCCGTCGGGATTGTTCTTGATCGTGTCGAGCAGTGCCGTCTGGGTGCGCCGGATGATGCTGCCCAGGCCACGGGGCAGGCGTGTACGTAGGATAACGGCGGGAGGCGCCGTGTGTGACTTCGCTGCGACGAGCGCCTCCTCGATCTCACGATCGAGCTGCCATGAAGGCTTCTTGGTCACAGCTACTCCTTGCCCGCAATGCCGTGTGACATCACCGCTGCTGCCTCATCTGCTGCCGGCTGCGGGTCACGTGGCTCAATTGATCGAGGCGGCGATCCGCTTGAGCGTCGGCACACTCGCCACGCTGCTGCCTCATCTGCTGCCGGCTGCGGGTCACGCGTCGGCAGGTCCAGCTCAAACCAGACCGGCGCGGTATTGCGGTGGATGCGACGACGGCGGCTCATGTGGCCCTCGGCAGATTTGGCTGCGAGGGCAGCCGCGCTGTTGGTGTGCTGGGATGGCATCTACGCGGCACTTTAGCAGACTGGGGGCATAACTCGCAATTATACCCCGTTAGAAATTTCTGGTGCAAGTTGTTGATACTTAGTGACAACAGGGGTCGTGTTGTCACAGATAAGTTCGAGGCTTGAAACGGTGCCATGCGAAGGGCCGTCGCCGTCGGTGGAGCCGTGACGACGGCCGTCGGTGGAGCTTGGCCGTGGTAGGATCAAGGCCATGCCCAAATCAAGGATCGCTCGCGAGGTTGACGAGATTCTCGCCAACGGATCCGAGGCCGAGGCAGGATCCGAGACGATCGATGAGCTGAGGCCAAGACCCAAGAAGCCGAAATCGCTCACCAACGCAATCATCGAGAAGGCCGTCATGGCCGCTCGGCTATACTTTGGTTCCCTGGGCGGAAAACTTAGGCCGCGCGACGAGAAGAAGCTCCACGATCGGATGATTCGAGCCATCGAGATGGTCGTCAGGAAATCGAATGGGCTCCTCGACTACGGTAACGCCTACAGGCAAATTCACGACGAGGCAATACGACGAGGCCGCATCCTGGCACTGCCAGGGGATCCACATCTAAGGACGCGAGCTCGCCGGGCGAAACGGGGGGGGGTGCGGCGAAATGTGCCGAGGACGAATCGGTGCTTCAGGGTATTAGGGATAACTAGGTTCCAAGGTCCTGTGCTGGAGGTGCTAGGATCCTCAGGATGCTTCGCTACGCAAGTTTCCAGAACTGGACCATTGGCCAACTCCTCATTGGACTTGGCCGCAGAGCGGAACCTATACGTGGATCTATTCCATCAGCATGGATCACAGACGCCAGTGAATCCGAGATCCGAGACGCTGCCTCCCTGAGCGGCGCGGTCCAATTGGAGATTCAAGCTGTGCGGGAAAAGGAGTCGCCAGCTGAGATAAGAAGGGCTGTTAACCAAATTTTGCAGGAAAATAAGCCGCAGCGTCAGCGCCGTACGTAGAGTGCAAGCGCGGCCGCTAGCAACCCTGCGCAGAGCACGAACAGCGCCCCCGAAGGGCCGTTCGCCCGAGGGGTCGAGATCGCTCGGTCGTGTGCGCGCCATGAAGTAAGCGCCGATTCGCCTTTGTTATTCGGTGCGCCCCAGATCAGCGGTCACTCCTGCCACCTCACTTGCGACGTCGACGGCGCGCTCCGCGTCGTCGCGGCCGTAGACGTGGCCGATCAACTTCTTTGGTGGAAACGCATGTGTGAGGATGTCATCGATCTCTGGGGGCGCTTCGTCATCGGTCCGTCCTCTACTCTACTCTTGTACTTCGAGAGCGCCGTCTCGTGTCCAAGCTAACTCTCCGCGCCTAACAGCGGCATTAATGTGCGGCATCCGGTACCCAAGTTTGCTCAGAAAGTAGGGAGTGGCGTGGTAGGGCCCCGCCTGGGCTACGACGGCCTGCAGCGGTGTCGGTCCGACTCGTGCCAGCTTCGGCTGCTGTAGTCCGGGCTTGCGGCCCGAGCCTGGACGGGGGGCGCCTCGGCGCTCGCCCTTTGCCATGGACTTCGAGCGTAACGATGCCCCAATAGCGGAATTTAGCGCGGCACGATCGAACCAAGCCTGATGCTCGAAGGCTATTTCGCCGTCGGCGGCGATGACCTGCACTACATCTCCTACAAGACGATGTGTGAAACCTGGAGCGGCTGGTTGTGCCGTGGATCTAATCTTGCCTTGGACATCCACATAATATGCCTCGGGCGCAGATCTCTTACTATGGGGCACCGCGTAAGAGTGCGGTGTCTTCTGCTTGCGCGCATGAGAGTGCTTGTACTTTGGGTCAAGCGCCTCGTCGATCTCGCGCCTGATCTGCGCATGAGACTTCTTGGGCGGCGCGCTGACTGGCCTTGTCCACTCCACGTCGTCGGGGTGCCCAACGAAGGTATAGTCACCTGGGCCGAGTCTCATCGGACGCATCCGTAGGTCACGCCCTACAATTCCCTCATCGCTCCGACGCGTGGGTCCGTAAACGTAGACTTCTTCAAACTCGACCTTGTCGCCTGGGCCGCGACTCTGAATTAAATATCCGATCTTGGGCTGGTTGGGCTGGTTGCGCGCACTCTTTGCCATGGCTCGAGGATTCTACCATCTCGCAGGGACCCTTGGTTACGAAACGGCTAAGATGGCGCGGTTTCGTTACCTTGGTCTACCTGCTCGACGACGGTCTCTTCATCGACGAAGTCGTCGGGCGGGTGACCGCAGTGGGGGCAGACCCGGGCCGAGAGCCACTGGCCGGCGAGCAACGCGTCCATGGCGATTCCGGCGAACCGGGCCACCCGCAACGCGAGCGCCATACGACGACAAGACCTGGGACCTTGCGCCTGTGCGGGAGCGCAGGGAAGACAACCGCGGTGGCGGTTCGAAGTGATCTCTGTGGCGGTCATCAATACCGTACATGGCCGGATGTGGGTAGGATGGTTGCCATGGCGCAGCTCCCGAAAAAGTCACCCGCCCAACTTGAGCGCGACATCCACGCCGCGCTCAAGCTCGAACCTCCGCGCCTAAAGCGCCTGGGATACGTCACGGGGCTTGCTGTCTATCTCGTATCGGGGGAGTACGTCCGTAACCACATCGATCCGGACTTTACCCAGGGCGGTAACGAGGGTGCGTATCCCGGCTACAACCCGCCAGGCGAAATTTGGATCGACGACGCAATGCACGTCCTCGATCGCATCGCCACCATCTTTCACGAGATCGTCGAGCGCAATCTCATGATGTGCCAAGGCGTTGGTTACGACAAGGCACACGATACCGCACTCGAGCGCGAGATGAAGTTCCGCAAGGAGCTCATGCGTCAGCGCCCTACCTCGACGGACCTTCGTCTCGTTACCAAGGCGCTCCGGCCGTATGCCCAGGAGGCGTTGCCCTCAGGCAAGAGGCCTGGCAGAGCGAGTCGAACCATCTCCGGATGAAGAGAGACGAGTTCACCGCGCGGAGGTCATGGGCATCCCTCCGAGCACCTCTCCGACCCGCACGACGCGCCGCCCGAGCAGGCTACCGTAGGTCAGCCGCGGTCCTGCCGCGAACAGCGCGCGCGAAAGCGACGCGCACGCAGCAGCCGTGCCTCCGGCAGTCCGTCCGGCAGTCCGTCGGGCATGGTGTCGAAACGGACCTCGCAAATGCGCAGCGTGGCGCGCACACACTTTGTCAGCCCACGCCCGGATCGCCAGCGTTTGAATTGAGCAATGATCTTGAACCGGAAGATGCCAAGCGTGACGTCGGTGCCGTCGGTGCCTGTTCCGATGAGATACCAAAGTGAGGCAGTCACGGATAGATGCTTCCGTGCTTGTCCGGTTGTCTCCCACGCTCGGGCTGCTCCGTGCGCCGATCGTGTCGGAATGCGCTCTCGACGGCCGCGTACAGGTGTTCCTGGACCTCGGCACGTACGGCTTGGCGGGCGAGAAGATCCTGGCAGGTCACGATGTTTGGCAGGACATTCGCTACACCGCGGACATGCTTGATAGCGGACACGATCGATTTAAGATCGTCGTCTCGCATGTCCTCGTCAAGGGTAATGGTCAGGTGGCGGATGCGGTCGGTCATGGGCGCTTCACTTTCTGTAGGGTCATAGGATGTCAGTTACCGTTGTCAGACGTCGTCACAAGAGTGATCGGCGCGGCAACGTCCCCCGCGCAAGCCGCGGCGAAGTACGCGCGCGCGTACCGCAGCGCGGCGACGTGCAGAGAGCGACGCGCGCTCTCGTCGGACTGAGGACCGCTGTGCCGCCCGTACGCCTTGGCGACGGCTTCTAGCGAGATGGCGGCGCGCTCGACGTCACCGTGCTTGTCCGTCACTTCACATCCGCCTTGCGATCGCCCGCGTGCGTGCGATTGCGCGCAGATGATCGTGGCTGATTTGGTCAATGCTGAGGTAGCACCCATCGTTGGTCATCCACATTTTTAGGCGGATGGAATCTTCGCGCATCATGCGTAACCGCGCTGCCGTGAAATGTGCTCATTCTCCATAGATTGGCCTCCTCGAGATGACCTTGAAGTGCTCCATGCCGAACGGAAGGGCTCCTGTTCGCTGCCGGAGCTGCCGCTTTGCACGGGCAATTAGGTGGTCGTTGTCCGCGTCTGGATCGTCGAAGAATACCTCGACGGTCCCGCTGTAGGTTGCGATCTGGTACTGAATGATGGCCAGCATGTTTTGTACAGTCAAACTTTAACGACGCGCCCGCGATCAAAGCCGTTGGCTGATTCGACCGGATAGCCGCGCGGGTTGCAAACAACCCGAGTCTTGCCAATGACGTAGTCACACGTTGCGTGTGTGTGGCCGTGGACCCAAAGCCGCGCTCCTGCGCGCTCCACCAGTTCAGCCGCATCCCCCGCAAGGAAGAAGCGATTCAATGCCGAACCCGCGTACTGCGGATCGATGCTTCGCGGGTGCGGTAGGTGGTGAGTAACGACGACGTCCCCCGGCCGCACGTGCACCTTGAGAAATGCGAGATGCTCTACATGGGTATCATGTACCCAGGGCTCGAAGTCGGCGATCATCCGAAAGTCTGCCAAGGCATTGCGGTACAGGATCTCGTCAGGCGTGTCCGGGAACCACAGCGTCGCACCGACGAAGCGAATCCCGTCAATAGTGACAATGCCGGGGTTGAGAACATGGAGGTTGGGGATTCGCTGCGCACACGCGATAAGGCGCGTCCAGACGGCTGCGGGATGTGACCTGTAATACTCGTGGTTGCCCGGCACGAAGACCACGTGGGCAAATCGCGCGCAGAGCCCGTTGAACACACGGCAGGCCAGATCGGTCGTGCGCAGGGGCATCAGATCGCCAGCCAAAATGAGCACGTCTCCTACAACGGGCAGCCCGTGAACGAAAGCCTCTCCGCCATCGGGGTCGCACTCGAAGTGCAAATCAGAGAGGATCTGAAGGCTGACGCTTGGATTTGTTCTTTCCTCAGGGAGGGCCATATCAGTGCTCGGTGTGCCTAGTGCATTCCGCAAGCGCATCCTGTAGATCGAGGATCGTCGCGCGGAGAACGGTCAACGCCTCCTCAAGTTTTCCCAGCTCTGTTGCCTGTGCGGCGCATTTGGCAGCGAGCTTATCGCGCTCGTTTCGGAGGATACCCAGGGCATCGATCGGGATGTCTCCCTGCAAATACCTTTTCGCAGCTGTGAGTACCGAATGCTCCAAAGGGGGAGGGGCCGCGGGCATCATCACAAGTTTTCGTACCGTTGCGAGGCATCCCTCGCAGAGCACTATTTTTGCCCCTCGATGGCGGATCATGAAGATGAAGGTCCCCGCGGCCATTTGCGGCATGGCAACAACCCCAGTACCGCCTTGGCATGCTGCGCGTGGGTCATCCGAAAAGAAGCTTTCACAGTGGATGTCGATCATCGGTCCTTTCAGCGCGCAAATCGCAGCTGATGATGATTCACACGTCGCCGATGTCGGGAAGCTGGATGTAGCTTGAAGGTGTCCCGCCGACTTCAGGGTGTGTGCGGCTGGGAGCACCCTCGGTGCTGCGGAAACTGAGGCCAATGGATTGTGCCCAGTTACGAACCGCCTCGGCGTGCTCAACCCTCCACAGGGCAGTGTAGTCATTTCCCTTCCCACTCGGACTGCCAAGAGAGCATTCAAAGTCCGGGCACTCATCGTCAAGGATCGCAGTGAGCAGTTGCTTGCAGAGCAGGGAATTATCGGACGAAAGTTCAAACATGACGAGGGCCGGCAGTATCTTGGATCGGGCGGTGCCCCTGATAGGTTCCTTCGTTTCAGTCATTGCTTTTCCTTCAGTTCAGCTAACTGCGAGCCATACAGTTGACCAGTATCTGATTTGCAGGGTCTTGTCTTACGAAAGCAGTAGCAACAGTTCGAGGTGCTGTATATGTCCCGCGTGGTGGTTGGTCCGAGCTTTGTGCGGTTCTCCCACGTGTCAGATTGGACGAACGGAAGCCTCTCCACCGGGTGGCAACTGCGAGGACGCCTTGTGGTGAGAGTACCTGCCGCGCACCGTAATCGCCACGCGCTTGCTGCACGTGCAGCAAGCAGCTTTGTAATCGAGGCCGACCTCGCCTGGCGCTGGTCCCCCGTCGTGCGGTCCTGTGCACCTTCCGAGGCGTTGCGACCGTTCGCGCGGCGTTTCGACAAAGGCCATGATTACCCATCACCCGCGGCAGGGTCATCTGAAAATACGCTTTCACAGTGGATGTCGATCATCGGTCCTCTTCGTGATTAACGCATGGGTATCCGTCACGCCGTGATTTCTCATTTTCGATCCGGCGGGCGACCCTGCGACCGTATGTCTTCATCATTTTGCGGATGCGCCGTCTCTTCCGTTGCTTGCCGTACCCGGTGTAACTATGTAGCCACAGCGACCAACTGCCAGGATTGCCTTGGTTGACCGGCTCGTCCACAGTGCTTGGGCTGTATTCAGCGGCCTTCCTGCCCTTGGTGAGCGTGGAGCGCGGTGACGATCTGGTGGGTCGGTCGATGCGGCGATGATTCGTTCGGCTCATGGTATTCCTCGTCCACGAAGTCATCCAGAGGCTTTGGTCGCGCCATGGACTTTTGGGCCACCCGATGTGTGCCAGCGCATTCGGCGAACATAAACACACACGTCGTCGTGCATCCCGGGCCATTGCGGGATCTCGTAGCTTGCGGACAGCTTCCATTGTTCAGCCAACGCTGCGTGAAAGCCGTTGTCACCTGTGCAGCCGCCCTTTCCCTCGCCAATGTAGATGACGCGAGCACCTCCGTAACGTTCGAGCGCATGCAACGCCATGCCGCCATCCGGCGGCCAGCAAAGCATAAGTGTATATTTAGAAGGAACGCTGAATGTTGCAGCGTCTCCCCTGGACACATCACCGAAATATCGGAGAATTCCCACCTCTCGACGATGCCAGTGGTTATCACCTTCAAGCGGTGGATTTGAATCGACAGCCTGAACTTCTGCTCCGACATCACGGAGCAGCTTGGCCCAGTATCCCGTCCCGCAGCCCATATCACAGATCGGAGACAGCGTGGCAAGCTTTCGCACGACACGCTCGGTTGGGATCGCCCACGCGTACTCGGCCGTGAGACGCGCGCGATGCCTGCAATCTGACGTCAGGAACTCCCGTAGGTACGGGTTGTCGATCGTCTCGCCGATCGAGAGCCTGTGCCACGTCGCGAATGGGCTAGGGTCCCCGAAAACGCGTTGCGAATGCCAGCCACATGTGCACTCGACCCGGCCATCGCGGACGCGTGTATCATGGAATCTAGCCGTTTCAATCACAAGCAGCTCTCAGGAGAACGGCTTGCTAGCCACTTCGGATGGGCGCCTTCTGGCGTCCAGCGGTGCTGATCTTGCCCTGTTTCGCTTTCATTCGACATTAGAGCACTTGCACCTTATCGTGCCACGCCATCCGGATCGGTTCGGCACAAGACACGCACGGCCGAATTTGGCCGTCGCACATTTCCTTGGCCTCGTGGGGTTCGCAAAATTCGGAGCCGCCAGGGGCGGGCTGCGCCGCCTCGCAGTGCGGACAGTGAACCTCAATCGAAGAGGCTACTAACACGGCATTACGAGGGCGCGGCTTGGTCGTCATGGGCTACCTTCTTTTGCCGGTCAATTTTCTGGTCTCACACCTTCGAGCTGCCTCGAAGCGCTCCTTCGGCTGAGCCATGACCATTCCCAAGGTTATCTCGCAATCTCTCAGTTCGCGGCGTTCCGTGGGCGTAAGATTCCAAAGGCTTGCTAAATAAACGCGACGCGCTTCGACTTCGGACATCTTCATAATTACACCTCCGTGCCTTGGCATGACGGCCACGCCCCTAGCCCCACCATCACGCAATCCAGCGGCATAGTTTCGCGCAGAGCCTTCGTCGTCGAACACCTGATGGAGACCCATCGAACTGCTCACCTCGTATTTCTGCGCGAGCGGCGCTTCCTCTGCGCACACCGACACCGACCACCCATACGCGACGCATGCGGCTTTGGCCTCGTCATATACGGACCATGCCTTGCGGAGGCTGTCCGTGTAGGCGCTCTCGGCCTCGGCATGGTCCCTGGTCGCGATCTCAAGAAGGAGCTTGGTACGCTGGGTCTCGTCCATGTGCTGACGCTCGGCGCCGGCCGCGGCATTGATCCTCTCGATGATCTGGCTCGCGAGCGGAGATCCGTCGCGCGCGGCCTGCGCGATCGCCCTGTGGGTGTCGCAGGTCGGCGCCGGGGGCTTGGTGCGATCAGCGTCGCAGGTCGGCGCCGGGGGCTTGGTGCGATCAGCAGCTTGATTCATGGGCGACATCTTTCTGCCCGCACTCGGCGAGCTTCAGTCAAGAGCAAACAGCTCAGTTGGAGCTGAGCCGGCGAACCTGATACTCCACGAGCTGACCGCGCAGGTGCATGGTCGTCTGAACAGCCATGAGACACGTGCGCGCCTTTCCCTCGTCGTCCGCCGCAACCACGGCCGTCGCGGTCTGTCCATCGGCACACGTGGCCGTGACCTCCCAAAGATGCTGACCTTCCAGCTCGATGGTGCGGCGACTAGACACAACGTGGCGCGTCTTACGGGTGTTCATGCACCTTCTATAAAGCATCGCGCGTGCCGACGAGGTCAACGTGGAAGTCCATGATCTTAAACCGAGGGTATCGAGATACCCAGGCTCTGCGATCCCACAGGGAGAGGCGATCAAGACACGGGTAATCCAATACCCTGCCGCAGCACGGATCAGTCCCAAGGGCGACGGCCACGTTTGATGGCGCGTGCCGCACCCCAAATGTTTGGCTGTGTGCTACACGCGGGTCCCATGAGAACATTCCATTTGACCGCGTTACTTTTTTGTGCTGCGTGTGGGGTCGAGCCCGACATCGGGGCAGCCTCGCAGCCCGTGCTCACCACGAGCCTCATGCTTCCAGGGGTCGTTGTGGCGGAGCATGCCGCCGCACATTTGCTTGCAAGCGGGTGCCTTGCCGAGCACGCCGCGGAGATGGCCGCCACACCGAGCGCCTCTGAGTACCTGTCCTATCTCGTGGCGTGCGCGCTGCCTGCAGATCGCACGCTGACGGTTGGCAGCCTAGAGTACTTCGGAGAGCTCGGCCTCGCTCCCACATGGACCAGCGCAGCCTTGTCGCGCGCGGGGCGGGAGGCGATCAGCGCGTGTGTCCTGGCGCGGCTGAATGATCGAGGCGTGGAGCTAGAGATCTCGATGCGCGGCCCCCGCCTCGAACTTTCCTCCGATGAAAAGGAGGTCGCCCCCGTGGAAGAAGGTGCGTTTTGGGGGGACCTGTTCACAGCGGCGGATCAGCCCCTTACCTGGTTCGCCTGCCGAGGCCGAGGCTCCCTGGACGCGGGTGGGCTTATCGATCGGACATGCGGGCGACAGGATCCCGCGCACCTGGACAGTACGTTGTGCGGGCTCTCGTTCGCCGGACCTTGTCCCCTGATCTGCGATATGGGCCGGGACTTTTATCGGCGCTGCGGGGGCAATACCCAGGCCTTGACCGTGTACGTTGGCCCGTAGGGGGTAATAAAAGACCCACGTGTCTTGCGCCGCGAACCTGGGGTAAGGGTAAGAGCGCATGAAGAAGATCCCCAGCCTGTTCACCCGCACCCCCGATGGGCGGGCACTTACCCCCGAGTATCATCCCCTGGCGGCTTGGGTCGTTAACGGCGAAGGAGTGGCCACGCGGAAATGGGACGGTACCGCGGTACGCTTCGTCGACGGAACCCTCTGGGCGCGCTACGACGCGAAACGCGGAAAGGCCCTACCTGCAGGCTTCATACCTTGCCAGGATCCGGATCCGATCACCGGACATCACCCCGGCTGGGTGCCGGCCACTCGTCCAGAGGACAAGTGGATCCGCGAGGCCGCTACGGGCATGTCATTGGAAAACGGGACGTACGAGGCCTGTGGGCCCCGTATCGGAGGCAACCGCGAGGGCCTCAACGCTCACATGTTGATCCGACATGGAGCGGAAGAGCGCGTTGGCGTCCCCCGCGACTACGCGGGCCTCGTGGCCTACTTCGCCAGCCATGACATTGAGGGCATCGTCTGGTGGCGTGATCTTAAAAACGACGATTGCGACAAGGTCAAGATCACCGGCGTCGCGCTGGGTATCAAAAGGAGGCCAGGACCGTGAGTGCTGCGGAATATGGAGAATACGGGGACTGGATCTGCCTCGACTGGTATGACGGGCCGCTCACTGAAATCGCGCGCGTAGCGTTCAAGGACGGCCACACCTTGGCGGAGATCAAGTGCCAGGGAGGTTGGGTGGGGACCGACTACCGGACTGGGCGCGACGGAGCGAAATTCTTCGTCAACCACATGCGGTTTGATCGTGAGACATTGGTTGCCATGCTCGATCTGATCGATGGTAAACCGGTCAAGGACTTTCATGACCGCTGAGCCCTCGCGAGAGAGATGCTCCGTACCTGGGCATCCGGATCCCACTTGTGACCCGCCTCGGCCGCTGGTAGCACCGTGTGATTCGCTCATGCGGCTCACTCGACAAGGAGTTCGCGATCTTGGCGGCAACGCGCGAATTCGACAACGCCCACAGCCTGCTGAATGTCGACACCAGTGGGAGCACTGGATCGACTGGGATTGTAGGGAAGAGAAGCCTGTGCATCGGAAGAGGTGCGGATTTTGTCAGGCGGTTAGCCATGGATTCTAACCGGATAAGCGAGCCTTCCCCGCCGCCTTGCAGCGCGAACCAGATAAGCGAGACTTCTCCGCCGCCTTGCAGCGTGAACCAGATAAGCGAGTCTTCCCCGCCGCCTTGCAGCGCGAACCAGATAAGCGAGACTTCCCCGCCGCCTTGCAGCGCGAACCAGATAAGCGAGCCTTCCCCGCCGCCTTGCAGCCTGCGCACCGGCAAGGTTTCAGTCGTCACGGATGGAACGCCTTGCAGCGCGATGCACGGGGCGTTCCTCAAGGCGTTTATGGCGGCCATGGACGGAGATTACGAAGCCTTGGATTGGTGGGAGCGCGTGACCCGCCGTTACCGCGCGGCATGGGGAGCACTTGAGCTGTAATCAGCCGGTGTAACATTCCAAGGACCTAAGATAGGTAAAGGAAACCAGAACATGACGCGACAAGGCAGCCCGAAAACAGTCTCGGCCCGAGATCGAATGATCCTTTGGCGAACTCATTGTTTGGAGGAGATCGAAGAGCTTCTCCAAAAAATCGGAGGCCTCCTTTCAGAGACCAAGAGCCTACGCACGATCTGCACGCAAATCGTCGGCAGAATGGCCAAGGAGGCTGACAAGATGAGCCAGGACCTCGATGCGGGGCAAGACGCCCGCCGTGATCGGGCCTTTGAAGATCTCGTCAAGCAGTACGGTGCGCGCGAAGCTAAAGAACTATTTGATGCCGATGACTATCCTGGCTATTATGCCGTCGAGGAGGCCAACGAGCGCGATGAAGAAGCGCGCAGCCACCTCGAAGAAACAGCCTTCCCTGATGTTCCTGATTCCATGGACCAAGCGATCGAGTCGCTTGATAATCTACGTGAAGAGCTGAAAGCACTGCTCGTACACTTTCGCAGTCTGAAGTGATGCCCAACGCCTATAAACCAATTTACGAGGGTATTCTCTCGAAGCTTACCGCCGAGACGGCCTGTCGTGCCGGGCGCTCCCTCCAAGAATGGATCGAAAGTGTGTCCTGCACGAGGTCAACCGTCAGCGCGCGTTGCTTACCTATGCGCCCATTAAGATCGAAGTCATCGAGCGTGCCGAGCGCCTGGCCGTGGGACACAGCGATTACATTTCGAAGTATGCGCTAGCCGCAGCGGATCTCGTGTTTCGCAAGGAAATTGCATAAATCCGCTGCCGAAGAGGAGCACCTAATGACCCTCGAGAGAAAGTTTCCCTGGCCCAACGAGCGCGAGCGCCGGGGCTTGCGTATGATCCGGACAGGAGACGTGACAAATAGCAGCGACGCCGAGGCAGCGGACGTCTGGATCGATCGCTTATTGGAAACACCGGACAGCTCCGCCGAGGCTCCCCGCTGGTCCAAGCCGCCTACTGCTCCATCAAACCGTCCAGGTACTCGGCAATCGATCTCTGATCTGTCCCGTAACGGTCGTATCACCCCGGAACAGGGAGCCCTGCTCTACGAGATACGTCGAATGCTAGAATGGAAACGACGGCCTTGGTGGGACCGACTGATCTCGCGGTTACTTGGAGAGCGTCCATGAAACATAAAATGCGAGGGGCGCTGCCATGAAACACAAAATACGAGAAGCACTCGCCATCGAAGCCTGTGCAGATGGAGCGCTCATCCTTTATGCGGAGCTGCCCGACGGCGATGGAGAGCCTATCCGCATCGAGCCCCCTCGTGTCTCTGCAGTGCTCGCCGCATGCGGAGATGCACTTGCTAGAAAGCCGAGTACCCGATGACCCTTCCCAAGTGCGCTGTGCTGACGTGTCCTTACACAGCCGATCCGCGGTGGTTCGCGCGAGACACGGATGATCAGCCTGTCATGATCTGTGACGGCCATCCCCAAATGCCGAAGCCCTCCGAGGTAGCTCGACGACCGTTAGCGCTCACGGCAAAGACCCTCGCCGCGCGGATCGTCCATAGCGGGTATGCGCCTACCGCTCGTGAAATCAGGTACATTGCGCAAGCGCTGCTCGACTACTCGAATGAGGATAACTGCAGTGCCTTAACACCGCATGAATGGCAGGAAGTGTGGAAGACGCTCGATGCGGAGCTTGTCGCGGTGGATCCGCTGGCAACCCCCGCGAGCGAGCGCGCGGCCCTCAGAATCTATGCGGTCATGGCAAGGGACTGGAGCGACGCCCTCGATATGGTTACCGCGTGCCAAGACCGCGGAGCGCTGAATGTGCTGCTCAAGATGCTCACGCTGCCGGGCAGCGGGGCCACGGACGGCAAGTTAAACGCCCTGTTCGTCGAGCCGGTGCGCCGGCGTATCGAAAAACTTCAGACATGCGTCGAGCCGCCCGCGGATCGGACGGGCTGTGTCCCTGAGCAGGTGAATAGCCGCTTCAATGATGAAGGAGAATCGTGAGCGTGGAGGTCAAGGTGATCCGCCACCTGCCGAGCAAGATCGACCTCATCGACGATCCAACGCTGCCCTTCAAGGTGGAGGTTAACTTGCGCCCACCAGGCACGACGGTGCGCATGTGTCGCCCTCCGGCCTGCACAAGATCGTCGGGGCGATGCTTGGCGGACGATGGTCAACCCGCCCAGCATACGGGAGCGGATCACTGCGCGAAATTGAGTCGACTGAACGGCATCCCGACGGTGCCAACATCGGAGTGGCGGAGGACGTACGGGGCGACGACGCACACGGCATCGTCGCCCTCCGTAACCACGCCGATGCCTTGCTCGAGATCGCCGATGCGGTCAAGGCGCTGCGCGATGCCGGGCTGGAGGGTGACGGCCGCGCGGCGATGCGTGCGGCGTTCGCAGCACTCGGCAGGCTGGAGGAAGTGAAGTGAGCCTGCCAGATCTGAAGCCCTTCGAATTGGAGGCGCTTGCATTGATTGCCGAGGAGTGCGCTGAGTCAATCGCCATCATCGGCAAGGCGCTTCGTTTTGGCCTGACGTCGAGTCACCCAGATTCGTACGCAATGAACCGCTCGGAGATCGCGAGAGAGCTTGGCCAGGTGCGCGCATCCATCGAGATTGCGTGCCAGCTCGGAGTTCTTTACTCAAGTGATGTGATGCGCGGAGCCGACGAGAAATGGAAGAAAGTCGGCGAGTACCTGCACCACATCGAGATCGATGGCGATATGCGCACCGCCAGAAGGAAGTCATGAAGCGCGGCGATCGCATCGTCCACTCGAACTTTGGCGCCCGCAAGCACGGCGTGATCGTCAAAGTCGCGAAGGACAGCGCGCAGGTCCGGTTCGACGGCGCCAACAAGGACGAGAAGCTGTACCTCGACTCACTGCGCACCGAGACCGCGGAGGACGTTGCTCGACGTGACCACGAGGCGGCGATGGTGAAGTGGCGCGATCAGGAGCCCAAGACAAAATTGGCGCGCGTCATGATGTCCGCGGGCTACGCGAACCAGGTGGAGATCGGCGCGACTATGAGCAACCTCGCGAAGACGCCTGCGGAGATGCGCGAGGCGGCGCGAGAGTTGGTGCTGCTCGCTGGCTGGTTCGAGAAACGGCCGGTGGGGCCGTGACGCGGAAAGACGCCGAGCGCATCGCGTTCAACTTGACCCATCAGACGCCGGGCCTAGCCCGCGAGATCCTGATCAACGCCGAGCGCGCCGTGATGCGCACGCTGCTGATCAGGCTCACGGGCAGCGAGGACGCCTACTGGACGCTCGTGGTCGAGGAACTAGACAAGTGACCGCGCGCGTCAGTCTCGCGAATTGCAGACCTGCACTTAATAGCCACGACGCAAGGACAAAAATTATGATCGTTAAGCATGGTAGGGCCCGTACAGAATATGGGCCTGGTGTCAGCATTGAGCTAACCGGTGACGAGGTCGCCACGGCGATCGATGCGTGGTTGGTAGCGCGCGGCGTCCATGTGGCAGGACCGCGCACAATTACCGTGAATAGCGAACGGTGCGAAGCTGGACACGTATACGTCGATCCGTCAGGGTATGTGATCACGGAGGGACGGAAGATTTCTGGTCGTGGCGGTGACGACAGTGGACGCTAATCGCACGGGCTTGAGTGCTTGCATCGTCTGCGCAAATCTAGCCTTCCATGAATTGTTCATGAGCGACAAGGAAGCGTTTGCCAGCTCCCTGATTCAGGGCTTACTCATGCCCCTGGGCAGTAAAAGCACCCTCAAAAACTACAAAGCCATGCGGCGCGGTGTCTGCATCGTGGAGCGCTGCGCTCGGACGATTGAGGCCCCTTGTGCAGGATGCCAAAGAGCAGACTGTGAACGTTGCGCAATTTCGGCGGAATTGCGGGCAGCGGAAACGCGAATCCTTGCAGAGCGCGACGCCGAGCTAGACTCCGACACCTATGTTGAGGCGGTCCTCAACGAGATGATCGAGGATTTGTGCCCTGCCCACATGGCGCTGGGGAGCTCTCTTGCTGGGCAATGGTACGGACGGCGAAGCTTTCAATCTGTCGATACGACCCATAACGATCCATGACCAAAGTGCCTGCACTTGACCTTGAAGAGACCATCAGTCCTTTGTTCGACATGTGGTTGAGCTTCGAAGCCTCGTTTGGTGATCGTGCAATCGATCAGCTAGACATTTCTGATCAGGACGCTGAGAGCATGGCCAAGAAGATGGAGGGCCTCGGATCTGCCGGCGCGGCTTTTGCGTATCTCCTGCGTAGTATTTCGCAGCGGCGGAAGTTCCGCGAGATCTGCCATGTCGCCCGTGTTGTCTGGGCAACAACTAAGGAGCCCGCTTTCTTGTCCTTACATGAAATGTATGAGCACTACATGAAGCTGCCTAAAGGCAAAGCCTGATGAAAGTTGTTTTTCTTGACATCGACGGGGTACTCAATCACAGCGCTGTGCGACACACCGCCCTGCCAACTTCAGAAGAGCCACTACCCATACCGATCGCTCCCGAATGCATGGTGCGGCTCAATCGACTCATTGCGGAAACCGGTGCCAAGATTGTCATCTCGTCGAGCTGGCGAAAATTCGCAAGGTGGCAAGACCTCGGTCCGGCCCTTGTACGCCACGGCCTTATGGCCGAGGTGATTGGAGAAACACCGGACCTAGTAAACGATACCGCCTGGCTTGAAAGGTGGCACCAGCGCGAGGGTGGCCCGTTTCCGTATGAACGTCTCGAACGCGGTTGGGAAATTCGGGAGTGGTTGGCGCACTTCGTGACGGGGTGCTGCTCCTGTGGACACGCTCGCGATCTGCACGACGGCGGTATCGACGAATGTTTTTACAACGACCGCCCATCAGGGGCCACCGGATGTCTATGCTGCCGATTTGACGGCAGTCCGCTTACGGGATTTGTCATCCTCGACGACTGCTCCGACATGGACGAACTGAAATCTTGGCGCGTGCTAACGGATCCCATCGTAGGGCTCGATGAGCCGGACATCGAGCGTGCGAAGTGGCTGCTAGAGCGCTCCGCGCCAGGTATCGAGGAAGCTCGCAGGAGGGCGCTCGGAATCATTGAGGTCCCAGGACGGGGGGCGCGCGACATCGATACGGACAGACTAGCTACGATTCTGACGCTTTCGAGATTGACGTAAGATTCATTCACGTATCACGTCAATCATGACGTGTGTGATCAAATACGTAATTACAATCGGAGGATGAGATGGCCAGGAGAGCGAGTACGCCAGTGAGCAACGAGCGTGGAAGCACGGTGGATCCAACGACAGACAACGCTGCGGATCCGAGCGGCTCCGGGAATAGTAACGAGGGCGCTACCAACCCGCAGGCGGGCGACGCGCCTGCACCGCCGAAGAGACGTAAGCGGGGACCCAACAAAGCCAAGCCCGGGACCTTCGTCGTGGAGACCAAAGCGCGCATGAAGCAGGAGGAGATCATCAAGCTCCTTGTCTCCCACGCAGTTACCCAGCTTGGTGGGGACGTGGCCAACAATATGACGTTGCAGGTGGACGACAATGGCGAATGTCGACCTCTTGCGGACGTCCTGCCCCAAGGCGCCACGCTTCAATTCGGCACAGCTCTCAAGACTGCCGACTGATCGATCGTGAACTGTCGACACGACCTCGCGAACGGAACGTGCATGCGGTGCATGCGGTGCTACCCGAGCAACCCCTACAACCGACTGCTCGCGGATCGCGTCGATCCAAATGTTGACCGATCGATCCCTGCTGGGGAGCCGCATACGCGTAACGCTGCCACCAAGGTCCTTGTCTCACGCCTGTGGGCGCTTTATGCATGGCCTGAGCAGAATCTTCCCGTGCGCGAACTGACGGTCGCGAAACTCCTCGCATACCGTGCGCAGCCTGACTACGTGAGTGATGAAGAGAGAACCCGGAAGCGCCCGACACGTGAATGGGACTACGGGCGAATCCGACACTTCTACGACTGCCTTCTGGCTGGCAAGGTGCTGGACGCGATCGAGGTTGATAACGTTTGCAACTACGGGCGGATCTATCCTGAGCCCATTCTGCTCGATGGGCATCACCGGTTGGCAGCTTCCTATCTAGCAGAGGCGTCAAGCATCTTCATTCACTATGGAGGAAGGCTCGATCTCTTGCGATACCTCAGGGGGACACGTAAGACGTGCCCCGTGGAGTAGATGCCATGAAGGAACATGAGAGGCACGCCAAAACCATCGTTGAACTTCGCGCACAGCATCCCAACGTGCTGCTGTGCCCGGCAGACTGCCGAGCCTGCAGCACTGGTATTCCGTATCCGGAGTTGACGATCGACGAGATTCGCGAGGCGCTCGCCAAGGGGCATCGTGAAGCAGAGGAGGCGTACCCTGTACTGTTTGGACGAGGTACGCCACAGTATCGGTACTGTTTGGACGCCCTGGGAGATACCCATGAGTTACGCCACAGCATCGGCGCGACGCTTGGATGATTAAGTCTGAAGCTTCGGACCTTGCGATCACGATGTGCGTTCGGTCGCACACTTAGCGCAATCCAGGTCACAGGGACCCGCAACGCCCCGCCCGCCAGGCCCGTGCTTCCTGGGTAGCGGAGGCAGCCCAGCGCGCACTCGGCATGTGTTGCACTGGGCACCGTCCGAGATGACTGACCACGCACATTCGAGGCTGCAGCCAGAGCAACAATTATAGAGGCTCATTGGCATGAAATGTAGCACGTGTCGAAAACGTCTGAGTGCCCTGTTATCCGTTATCCTGGAACGGAGAGCCACCGCGCGGGCTGGACGGCGATCCGCTGAGCCTTGCCGCGTGGTGGAGCCGTCCTGCCGTTTCTTATCCGTTGTTTCTATATCCGCCGTGATAAAATCGAACGACCCACGTTTTGGAGATCCCATGATCAATCACCTTGGACTTTACCGCCCCCTCCGCCTCCCGCTGTCGCTGTCGAGCGGAGTCACCATCCTGCCGTCGCAGAGTGCGCAAATCACCGTCCATCCACAGACAAACAAGTTTTACCCTGAGCGCCTCCTGATCAAAGAGGCCTCTCACTGGAAGATCGACGCGATCCGCGTCGGGGATCGTGACAGTGCCCTCGTCCAGAATCTCCCAGGGGCGATGTTCGCCCCCGACGCGCCTGGGCGCTTCCCGGGTTGTGGCGAGATCCAGATCCCGCCCGGCGGAGAATTGATCGTCCAGACGACGTACACTGGCCCCTGCGCGACGGGGACCCCTTTCGAGGCGTGTGTGTTCGGATCCGACGATCAGCCGCCGCTGCCGACCGTTCGTCAGGGCACGGGAAAGAAGATCACGACGGTGAGGAGCGGACGGGCGATACCTTCCAACATGCCAGTGAAGCTGTCCACGGATCCGATGAAGCACGACGCATGGCCGAGCCGTCTCGTGATCGAGGGTGCTTCTGACTGGGTCGTCAATGACGTCTGTATAGGCGAGGTGTCGATATTCGCACAGTCAGGGGAGCATGTTCTCCGAGGACGTGGAGTCCGCGATCTGTCTGGGGCGCCTGGCCGCCGGAGACAAGTTCTCGGTCGTCGCAACGTACGTCGGGACCTCGTCTGACGCTGAGTTCGTTTACGAACTCTACGGGACCCTCGCTGAATCCGAAGCTGTTGACCTCCCAATCGCAGTGATCTTGCCAATGACTACGGGGCTGAACATCCTGCCAAACACGTCGGCGCAGCTGACTGGCAGATGCGAGATTGGTCCTCGCAGGGGCTTCGTGGCCGAGCGAATTGTCGTTGATGGCGCAGCTGACTGGGTCTTTAATGACATCAAGATTGGACGCGCCTCTCAGTTCGCAGAATCTGGGGATATCCCTGGCCTGGCATTCAGTCCAAGGACCCTGGGAGGCCAAGTGTCCTTCGACGTCGCACGGTCCAGGATCAATTTCGCCATCACGACGACGTATATCGGACCTCGCGAGAACGGGAATTCCTTCGTCTGCGGGATCCTGGGAAGCATCGTCGACCTGACTGAGGTCAGTCCGACGCTCCGACACGGCCGGATCCTGTCGGTCCGCGATCTTCGAGGCGCGACTGGCCGCGAGTTCAACGCTCGGCGCCTCTAGTCCTCGAAATACTAGAATGTCGTCAGTGTGCAGGCGACATCCGTGAATATCGAACCACCGCTGCCGCAGTGATCATTCGTGGGGCAGACGCTCAGCGTCTCGCAGTCGCCGGTGTGGCTCTGCTTGTCCCCACCTTGCACGGAGGCTATCTCCAAATTCGTCAGGACGCGTAGGGTCTCTTTGCGGAGATGTAGCGCACGATTCTGTTTCTTCATCTGAATTGCTCCTCTGGTGTACCGCGTTTGGATCTAAGCGCCGAAGAAGTCGGCGCGAACTCATCCTGACATCCGCGCGTGCCCTCACCAATCGGGTATTTATAAACCCAGGGTTCAGTATTCACAGGGCTCAGATGCATACCAGACACGGGTAGCCATTTACCCAGGGCGAGCAATCAACTACTTGCGACGCGAGAAGCACTTTACGTCGGCTCTTCCTAGGACGTGGCAGGTCGTGGAATACAGGCTGCACTGAAGAGTATCATGAAGAAATTGCACGGCATGAAGGTCCTTGGCACCAAAGTGACGAAGCTCGGCGTCATGACGCGGGTCGAATGCGATCGCTGTCGCGGCACCGGTAACTGGGATACAAATAGCTACAGGGTTTGCTTCAAGTGCGGAGGTTATGGGGAACTACTACTCGACACTCCCGAAACGGCTTACAACAGCAAGCGCGCACACATCGAGGAAGTTAAGGGAATCATCGCCGATGATACCCGCCGCCTCGAGACCGCACGCTGGGGCAAGAACCAGATCCAGAAACACATCGACGATCGCAAGGCCCAGCTCGTCCAACTCGAAACCGAGCTTGCCTCGATGAGGAAGTCGTGATGCGCGGCCTCGAAAAGGTGCTTTCCAACACCGGCTGTCCATGGCCTGGAGGCGTTGACGTCGAATTCACCCAAACAGACATCCTTCAGCTCGGCAAGCTGTACTGCTGGGGCAGCTCCACCGTCTCCTTCATCGTGCGTTTGCGCGACGGCCGCGAAGTGTTCGTGCGCGCTGACAAGCAGAGCAAGGACGACGAGCGCTTTCTACGAAAAATTGCCAAACCGATCCGCGGTTGCGCGCCGGATCGCGCGGAGGGGTTCCGTACAGTGTGGGGAGGGCCGCTCTAGCGCTGCCCTGGAGCAGAACATGCCCTACCCCGACGACAAGCCCAACCTGACCGACGACACACGCTGCCTGCTAGGTCTCATGACGGTCGCCTTCACAGTTCACAGGTGACGTGAACGAGGTGTGCCCACGTAGATAGTTACCCGTCCCTAGGCCTCCCCGTGGCATGTTGCTCTTGTGATACAGGACTCCGATGTACCCAGGGGGCAACAGAATGCGTGCTTGCCCCGTAGGGTAGAATGCTGGGTGCACTCTGGATCGGCTTCGGCTTGGAATGATTTTTCGGGACAGCCAACGTGCCCCTGAGAGAGGATGAACAGAAATGGCGAAGAAGTCTGCTAGACAGCTCAACGCAGAGATCGTGGAGGCCCTCAGCAAACCGAGCAGCAAGCGCAAGGCAAAGAAGTCGCCACACGAGATCCGGGTACAACGCCTAAAGACGCTGCAAAGGATCATGGAGGACGTGTTCTGTGACAAGGGTTGGGCGGATACGGATCTCAATGAGCTAGAGAGCTGGATTCGTGTTGACGACGAGCTATCCGATCGCGAGTGGCTCCAGGTCGCCAAGAATCAGCTCATTGATAACAGCGTCTTGCCTGAGCACGCGGGTGCTCCGCCAGAGAATGTACGTGCGTGGAACGACGCTTTCATCTCGACGTACCTCATGAATATCGATAGCGACATGAATGATGAAGCTGCGATCGACAGCGCTCGTCAAAATGCCAACGACACGGTCCCACTAACGGCTAATGAGCACGAGCTGACGAAGACAGATCCGAAGCTCTATGTAACAAAGCACAGGCTAACTTAGCCGGTTAGTTAAAACGGATCGGGCCTCGGGGAGCTCTGCACCGGAGGGCACTTGTGTCCTCGCACAAGGGATGAGCGCAGGCTATCCGCGCACCTGTCTGTTGTCAAGGCTTCAAAGCTGCACGACGGCCCGTGGCAGCTTACGCAGCTTTGCCATGCCGAGCGGACACGTCGCATATTCAGGGACCCACGCGGAGCCTTCCCAGCTCGATTGTACGTAGCCCCCGCATGAGCAGTTTGTAAGCACCGTCCTGTCACCGACGGGCACACTGTCAACAGGTCGATGTCGAAGCAGCCGATGCCACCAGATCCGAAACTTCAACCAAGCGCTCATCACAAGTTCGCACGTTGTACCAGCCTCCTGCGGTGGGATCAACCCGCGTCTAACAGGCGGTGGTGTCAGGTCGTGGATTACAGACTGCCCTTCGCGCCCCTTTGCACGTGTTTCATCACTCAGGCTAGAATGTGAGGCATGGGCAAATTCTGGGAATGGTTCCGCGATTCACAGCAGCCGTTGCGTGCGCGCCGCGCGAAAGCCTCTTCGCGCAGCATAGGTCCAACGACAGGGCATCCAAAGATGAGCCCCGAAGGCCCGACCCAGATCGAGGGACTTGATGCAGTGAACGACCGCGCGCCCGGAACGTATTTTCAAGGCTATCTTGAAGCACCGTTCACGGACTTGGTTCGCCTGCTCGGAGCCCCAAACGCGCCTGTAGACAACTACCAAACCACCACAGAGTGGAGCTTGCAGTACGAAGGTGCCCCCATTACCATCTACGATTACAAGGCAACAACAGCGTACGATATGGGGAGGCCCTCCCCGGAAAAATTACGAGCACTTTCGAAGCATGCCTGGAATGTCGGATCAGACGGTAGTGCAACAGCCGCTCGAGGTATTCAGCGCATCAAGGACGCGATCGCACATTCCGCACACGCAGGGCAATCAAAACAACGTGCAAGGCGGTCATGAAGAAAGCTGAGCAGCTGTCGAGGATGGCTTTGCACGCTTTTTGTTCCTTGGGGCGAAATTCTCACCGAATTTTCGTGCAGGCGACTTGAATAATCGTGCAGGAAACAGAGGTCAGCATGCAGTCGCGGCGCACCCGAAGGCCCTGCACTAACTCTTGGCGTTGTGTCGGCGCGCATACTCCTCGCGCTCCTCGACCATCCATCGCGGTTCGAGTACTACTTCGTAGTCCTCGTGCCCCCGCTTCTTATTCATCGCTCGATGCCGCCTTACTTCACGATCGGCTTTAGCCTTCGTCATCCACGGTGACACATACAGCGGTGGCGACCCTGGCTTTCCAAAAACGACGACACGCGAGTCGGCGCTCACATTCCGGGCTAGACCACCGCCGAGCACGCTGCCGGGCTTCCTCGCCAAGATCTCATCGATCTCGCGCTTGATCTGCGCTTTGGACTTGGGCGGTTCGACAGGGGGCCTAATCTCCTCGCGGCCATCACTATCCTCGCCGACCTCGAACACGTAGACGCTTTCACCGCGCCCCGCGGCGAGCCTCGCGGCGGCGACGCGTGCCGCACCCTTGGTTGTTGCGCTCGGCTCGATCAACGTGTTCCCGGCCTCGTCCTCGACGCCATACTCCTTGCGGCCACGTCGCAGCTTCCTTGCCAGCATGCGCGGCATGGTACCATGGCACGAAACCACGTCGCCACCTTGGTTTCGTTACCTCGCTCTACTCGACGATCGTCTCCTCATCAAGGAAGTCCTCGGGCGGGTGGCCGCAGTGGGGGCAGACCCGGGCCGAGAGCCACTGGCCCGCGAGCAACTCATCCATGGCGATCCTGGCGAACCGCGCCACCCGCAGCGCGAGCGCCGGGGTGACGGCGCGCTTGCCGGTCGCGACCTTCTGGATCGAGTCCCACTGGGGGACGTGGAGTTCGGTGCTCCCTTTGTCTGCGATCCGCGCATGCGGACGACCATCCGAGGCGCCGAGACCGCGCGCAGATCCGGCACAAGCCTTCTTAGGTCACGAGCCAAATTCCATCGACGCTTGGACGGCTGCCATCGAAAATAAGGCAGACCCCTCCACCCGCCGGGATGACGTAGTTTGTCAATCCAGGGGCCAGGATGAGCCCTCCCGCCGTACCAGCGGCAGCCAAGTTTGCCAGGGTCAGTGTCTGTCCCAGGCTCATCCCCAGGTTATGAATCCAGAGCACGCGCCCATCCGGGTTAGGACTGTTCACGATGATCGAATTGATCGTGGTGCCCGCCGTGTCAGGCACTATCTGCACGCGTGAAATAACGTTGATTCCTGGGGCCCCGGTCGTGTTGAGCTCATCGTAGAGCGGATCGGCTGGATCCACGGTGATCGAGTTGTTCACCGTCAGCATGTTCTGCGCGAGCATGCCGCTGCCGGTCAGGAAAAGTTGCGACGTGAGGACCTGGAGATTGCCGTTGGAGGTGCTGAAAACAGCATTTCCCCCGCGAAGCAACAGGAAGGTCGTGGGATCATTTTGCAGGAGGATTCCTTTGGAGAAATCATCCGTCGTGATCTCGATCTTGTTGAGATCCGCGTTCTGATCCAGGACGATCTTTGCCCCGGCGTCGGTCGTGTTGAGGGTGACGGAGTCGGATACGAGGTTCGATGCAGTGGAACTCATGCCGGTATCCTACTACGTAGGCCTTCATCCCACAAAAATCAGGGAGGCTGCGACCGATCTGCCATCAAGTTAGATAACGGACACGGGGCGTTACGTGGATGGGGCGTCTTGGGATAAGATCGATCCCGAATGACCAGACACGCGGGCGAAAAACGTAAGCGTAAGAAGCCGCCCCAGGAAGTGCTTCACGTGCGAGCGCGACCTCCGCGCAGCGCGCGGACGGGTCGCCCAGGCACGACCTCCGTGTGCCTCTGGACTAGCTTCAAAGCCTGAATCGATGAAGCCCGGACGCTTGAATCCTAATTCCTTATTCCTCGATCGCCCATTGACGGCCGAGGAGCGCGCTGCGCACGACGAGGACCCGCGCCCCGGCGTATGGGGTGGAACGCGCGACGCGGATCTGCGAAAGCTGTCGCAGGATGAAACGGACGCGCTCGTTCGGATCGAGCTGTGGCAGGAGGCGAGCCGCCGCGGAGATGACATCGGCGAGATAGAAGGCGCCCTGGGGAACCTGACGAGCGCGATCGGCCGCTGCCAGCGCGGCGGAATCGACTCCGATCCGCTGGTCCGCTTACTTGCCTATCGTGCCTGGGGCGATCGAGATAGGCGCTGGTTCGAAGGGCGCGGCATACGTAAGGGAGATGCCGTAGATCGCATCGGGATGGACAAATCAGGGGCACTGATTGTGAGCACGTCTTGGGATCGCGCATTTGAGTGCGGCTACTCCCTGGAAGAGGGACATCCTGGCGCGCTGGTGATCTGTCGGATCGATATGGACCGTCCATCCGGCCCCCACCCTGGGCTCTATGGATCCGCGCGGCGCGGAGTCCTCGATATCCCCTGCCGTGTTAGTGATCGCCAACGCCTCCCAGGGTTCACGGCGAATGCATTGCAGCGGCTACGCTGGTATACGAGTTGATACCCGTGTTTTAGGCTGCCCGCCTCGTCGAGCTCTCCATCTCCCGCATCGTCACTTGATCTGAACGGTCGCCCTCGCAGGACACGGCCTGTCACAAATCACGGGAGTCTCGACGTTGCGCCGTTCTGCTCGTCGACAGCCACCGACTCCACGTGGAGAGTCATCTCGTCTCGAGCCGTGACCTTGGCCTTGTAGGCGTCGCGCCCGTCGAGCCACTTCAACTGGATCACGTCACCGACCTTCACGTCAGGACTGCCGACATAGCCGCCGAACGTCTCCGGCGCTTCTTCGCCGGACGGATCGTGCTCGATGACGCGGTATCCGAATACCAGCATCACGCGACTCCGGGCTGATCGCGCCTGAATATCGGCCAGCGCCTGCGCATGCCCTCATCACTCATGTGCCAGCCGCGGTCGGTCAGGTAGTCGAGCGTCGTAGCGTAAACCGCCCGCGACGTGTCGACGTCGACGCGCTCTCCGGGGCAATGCGTGGTGAGTCCACCCTCATACCCGCCGCACCGCGAACACACGGAGAGCGTACAGTGCCAGCAGGAGCAGCACGTAGACACCTTTCCGCCCTTGAGGCAGTCAGTGACCTGGACGTGGCGCGAGTCGGCACCTGGACGCGCGTTGGGGTTCGCGAGCCGTGCCGCGATCGCTTGTTTGATGTCTTCGGCTTCGCGCTTGGCGAGCCACAACTGCGGTGTTGGAGCATCGATTTCTTCGGTCATCGTTTCAGCCTCTTTTCATTGAGTCTTCGCACATTTTTGGCGGCAGGTCCCACATTTCACGTGCCTTGGCCTCGACAGCGTTGCACAAGTCTTTCGCCGCCTGTTCGGCGTCGTGGATCTGCGCGCCAATCTCGCGAAATCGATCAGCGAACTGCTCATCCACGACCTTGCGCGCGGCGACCATCACCATAGCGTCTAACTGGCGCTGTACCTCGTCGGTAAAGTCTTGGAAATCCATTTCGACACCGTTAACGCATACCTTGACCTCATAGATATGCTCCAGTCCGGGCTGTACCTTGAAGGTCTCCATAACCTTCTCGAACAACTGGCCGCGCTTGGCACGCGAACCGCTGAGCAGTGTCACAAGGAACAAGTGATCAACAGCCTGGCGCGGGTTAAGCTTTGCAGTCATTTTCCATTCCTTTTCCGAATCGTCCTTGTGACAGGATCCTTACCGTTAATTCAGCCACTTCGTCTGCGGTCGCGCCATGCGCGCAATACCGTTGTTTTCGGCTTCGGTGTCACCAGCCGATAACACGTACCGCTGCACTATGTTTTTGGATTGATGATGAAGCCCCGACTTTGAAGCGCTCCAATGAGCGCTATCCGTTGCCGATAGGCCTCAGAAGCTCGAAAGTCCTCCATATTCCATTCTCCATCCGCGTTCCAGGCCGCGCACAGCTCTTCATAAGCCTCGCGCCCCTGAGCTGGTGTGAGATCCGTCGTGCCAATAATCCATGTGAAGCTTTTGTCTTGGGCACGGAGAACCAAACTGACGACTGCCTTATCAACCTCGATTAGCTCACCGTTTAGGATGATTCCTTCTGCGTTGTGGATGCCGAAAAACAAGTCTTCCGGCAGAAATCCCAAGCGTCGCATGACCTCTCTGGCGAACGCCCATTCCAGCAGAATCGGATCCATCGGCACCCCCAATTTAGACATCCGCGATCTCCTGCCCATCGTTCGTTTCTTCGCCACGCCGTTCGAAACGGGCATTGTAAGCACGGGCCGCTTTCATTGTTGCGCTCTTGGCTGCGGTGTTCTCCGCGCGTTTGCGAACTTGCAGGCGAGGTCGCTGTTTCTTACGGTCCGGCCGTTGACCTCGCATCCCGGCTTGTAGGGCATCAGTCGCAGCCGCCGCATGGACATCCGCGCACTGAACGACCCAAGCCTCAAGAGTAAGACCGCATGCCCGAGCACATGCACCAAAGTCATGGCGCTGCTGAACGGAGAGCTTGATCAAGAGCGCTTCAGAAGTCATTGCCGTGTGCTTAGTGGTCATCCATGTCCTTTCCCAACGTTTCAGCGCTCCATGTGCGCTAGGCTATCAGCCGCGTCGACGCGGTCGAGGAGCTTTTGCAGATCTTGTTTGATGCGATCTTGACGGCACTGTACCTGGAGCAACGGCGGGTCGAGGCTGTCGTCGTACGGTCGATCCAGGATCGCCTCAATGCCCAGACGAAGAGCTTGGGCCTCGCCCCCATGGACCGCCCCCGCATGTACTGGACAGCCGTGCTCAAGGGCTAGCTGGCGTACCGACAGCCTCCCAATTTCGGTGCACGCCTCGATGTGCTGCTCGTGAGACAGCGGCAGCTCAAGCTGCCCCGCTGACAGCTGGCCGACCAGTCCGTAAAGTACGTGGCTCGCCGCGATTTCGACAGCCTCGGCAACGCTGTCATGTCCAGGTCCCGGAACAACAACCCGCGCAAGTGGTCGCATCGTGGAGCCTTCGCTGCTTGGAACCTCGTCCTCGTCGGGTTCTTGATCAGCGTCAATCACGAGGGCGAATTTGTCGGTGCACCCCGCATCAACCACAGCCGACTGCAGCCCACCCACGTGAATATCCTCGTCGTCATCGCCGTTCGGCACTCCGACCCGGACAACGACCTGCTGATCGAGAGCTTCATGATCTGGGTTTTCAACCGCAAACTGCTGCAGCGCTTCAAGAAGTCTGCGGAACGTCATCGAATCCAGCCGAAGACAATGCCCGTCCCCCATGCCGTGACGAGTAGCATTCCCATAAAGAGCCACCGCCCCAGCGAGTCTCCGATAACAGCGCCGACCTCAGGAGCACTTTTATCTACACCTTTACTATTCTTCGTATGGAACACTCCGAGAATCACCAGATCCGCGATGGACAAGACCCCAAACCACACTCCAATTGAGGGACCCGCTCCATACTGCATTGAACAAAACCACGACCAGAGCTTGCTGGCAGACCACGCTTCAAGGAAGGAGCCTATTGGGATGGCAAGGGCCGTCCACACCAAGATGCCAACAGCATTAGCAGAAATACTCTTGTATGCGCGCATCTTAAACCTTTCGTCGATAATGCCTAGCTTAACGCTTGTTTGCTCGTATCTTTCCCAGCGCTACGCAGTGCTCGACCTCCTTCAGCAGAGCCCTGTGCAAATGCTTACAGCCGGATGCGCAGAGTGACGGCATCCGGTTGCTCTACGCAACTGCAGCTGCCTCCCCGCCGGAGCCGGAGCCGGAGCCGGAGCCGGAGCCGGAGCCGGAGCCGGAGCCGGAGCCGGAGCCGGAGCCGGAGCCTTGACTACTTTCCTTTGACATGTTCCCCATCTCATAAGTGAACCCCACAGGGATCGAACCTGCGACATGCACGATGTAAGCGTGCCGCTCTACCGCTGAGCTAGGGGTCCGTAACTTCTCCAGTTCCGCTGCACGTCTCGCATTCGTCTTCGGATTCGACCGGGCTCGACTCTGGACAGTCGCAGTTGTCAGGATGCTCATGACATGTCGAGCAAGTCTCACGCTCGTCTCGACCGGTTCCGTGGCAATCGGAGCATTCCTTCACATGCTTTGCTTTGTTCTTTGTCATATTCTCAACCTAGCAAGCGCAGCTTACAGCCGTGGAGGCATCGCCTCCATGACCTCCCTGTTGCCGCCGACCCAAACCGGACCCCTCGCCAGGGGACCCTGCCCGGTGAACTGCACCCAACCGAATTTGAGGGCCTTCCACGTCAGCTCGACATCCGTCGAGCAGTTCATCTTCTTGATCAAATTTGCTCGATGTCGATCGTACGCCTTCATTTCGAGGTTAAGCGCTTGGCACGTATGATCATTCTTGTTGCCCAGCACAATCCCCATGAGAATACCGCGCTCCATCGGAGAGATTTTGTCCCACATGTTTTCCTTTTCCACTGTTTATAAGACCTCCCAGCCCGCTGCGATCTGATTTTTCCACCATGTGCGGGCCGTCGCCGTCGGTCCGCTGAGCTTGGACTGTCCGTCAACCATCACCAGTGCATATCCGCCGATCTGACCGCCCCGATCGCCGCTGAGTACCATGGCACGCTGGCCAGACGGTCCCGTGAGACGGCACTCCTTCCACATACCGGTGCCGAAGATCTGATCTGCCAGCGCGCGCTCCTTTCGCTCGTGGTAGTCGATCTTGCTGCTTGCTTGCAAGAGCAGGTGAACCGTGTCGGCGCCGAAGCCACGGGGCGCTCCCAGCGCCTCGCCAACGCACGCGTGCAGCTCGGTGTACCAGAGCGCGTCCCACGTCTCCTCCGCCTCTGGCGACCACGGAATGTAGCCGAAGGATAGCGCGCTTTCCGCTTCGTCAGGGCGAAGATCGCACGTCACAACACGCGCGCCACGGTGACCCAGGTCGTACTCACGCCGACCAGCGCGAAGCGCCTCCGCCATGGTGCCCCGGCTGTGTACAACGCGACCACCCCAGTAGTGCTCGCAAATACAGTAGTCGCGGTAGTCGTTGTAGGTCACCGTGACCGAATGACCGTTGTAGCTCGCATCCGCCGCGAGCATTGCGTAGCGAACGCTGCCCGTCGCGGCGGCAGCCCGGTTGACCGCGTCAACGAGCGTGTACGGACGCGTGGGCAGCCAATAGCGACCGGCGGTGGCGGCGGCAACGCGGTTTTGGCGACGGTTCGGGGTGTCGGTGCTTTGCTGCATGTCGATGGATATTGCAGCGTGTATGCCGAAGGATAACGGTCGTAAGATCGCGATCATAGTACCTGGGTAGATCCGTACCTGTGCTTTCAACTTCACAGCATCGGCGGGCGGTCACTTTGAGTGGTGCCTGCCATATCCGGGTAATTTAGTACCCATGTCGAGACATGGCGTGATAGTCTCAGCGGAGATTAATCAGCTGTCTCGCAGCGCTGATCATTCAGGCAAGCCTCCCATGGCCTTGATTAAAAGCGCCGTTTTTAACCAAGCCGGATCGTGCGGATTTTTAAGCAGCCACTGCATGGCAGCAGCCCAAACGACATTGACCAGGAGGACTTCCAGGCTCACGCTCCATACTCCACGGCCGAACCCGGCAGCTTCATACACAGCGCGCGCTGCCGATCCAGAGCCCCCCGCGTGTCCTGCAACCACGCATGTATGGCAAAAACCAAGTCAGAATCGTCGGTATGGTGACGAGACGAGACAAGATTCAAGTCCGAAAAGGTCACAGGATGGTTGCTCGGACATTCACCATCGAAGGACGTGTTGTAAAGCGCGTTGATAACGCCTCGATCGCCACACTCGCGACACCTGTAATCGTAGTGGTGCTTGGCCGTTTCCTTGAGCAGTCTTGCCCACACGATCGGAATCGACACAGAAAGCTTCACCTCGTACTCGAACCCATACTGCATCGGCACGACAACAGTCACGATCACAACCCCAACAGCGCCCGGAAACGCTCCTGCATTAGTGCCTCCCCCTGTTGCACCCCGGCATCGAATGCCTCTCCAACCAGCGCCCCGATGTGCGAAAACGTAATCGCGGGGGCTGCACAGCGAAGCACTGCCGCTTGCAGATCAGTAAACGCTTGATGCCTCGCGGGCTGCTGCTCCACCGCGAAATTTGCTTTGTCTGCTTTCTTGTTAGCTTCCTGCAGCGCTTTCAGCTCTGCACGCACCGCATCCGCACGTACGCGGATGTTAAGACCTGCCAAGAACAACTCAACAATCTCGATGCGATGATCATCTGGAGATGCAGGCCCTACGCAATAAAACCCGTGCATGACGTATCCGCCGCGCCATGGATAGTGAAACTCAGGGGTCTCATAAATCTTGACGCTGCTGCCGCCACCGCATGCGCCACTTACGTTAAGCGTTTGATTGGACATGAACTCCAGGACCAAGCAACAAATGTACCGGTTGCAAGAGGCCGTTTACAAATGAGGGGTCGTGCAGTACCCCGTGTCCAGCGGTCATCAACCCGTGGAATATGAGACACGGGTAGTAGGCCACCCAGACACGTTTCACGGCGACCATCCGTCCCGGACGGGCAGCCGCCGCGGGCAAGCTCAATTCACGCGTGACCAATTCACGCTTGATTAATCCACATATGATCAATCCACACGTGATCGCCACAGGATCAGTCCCGAGCATCAACCGCGCGGGCAAGCGCTACTCCACCATCAACACCGGTCCCGAGCACCCACCGCTCGGGCAAGCTCTAACATGACATGCGATCTCGAATAGTCCCGTCCCGAATGACAACTACTCGGGCAAGCTCAAAGGCTGCACCCTTCGCCACGGCTGATCCGTCCCAGACGTCAATCGCCAGAGCAACCTCTAGACAAATTCTGCCAATCGGCGGCGCAGCACTGCTGTCCCGCGCGTCAACCGCGCGGGTAGGATCCACTGGCCTTCGGTCCCAAGCGTCAACCTCTAGACAAATTCCGCCAATCGGCGGCGCAGCACTGCTGTCCCACGCGTCAACCGCGCGGGCAGGATCCACTGGCCTTCGGTCCCAAGCGTCAACCTCTAGACAAATTCCGCCAATCGGCGGCGCAGCACTGCTGTCCCGCGCGTCAACCGCGCGGGTAGGATCCACTGGCCTTCGGTCCCAAGCGTCAACCGCTCAGGCAAGTTTTACCAAGGCTCTTGCGAAAATGTAAACGTAAGCCGCATGTCTTTGTCCCAAGCGTCAACCGCTCAGGCAGGCCCCATTCTTGCGCGATCCAGGTGGACATGTCCAGAGCGTCAACCGCTCGGGCAGGCCATTAATTGCCGCAGTCCTGCCCCGCACGTCAACCGCGCGAGCAGACCCAATGGGCGGCACCGCACGTCAATCGCGCGAGCATTTCGCAGGTCCCGCGCATCAACCGCGCGGGCAAGCTTTTACATTCTGCCCCGCACATCAGCTGTGCAAGCAAGTCCACTCTCACAGCGACGGTCGATACCGCCCCTCTAACAGCAACGGCCGGTACCGCATGTCCCGCGCATCAACCAAGCGGGCAAGCTCTTCCATTCTGCCCCACACATCAGCCGTGCAAGCAAGTCCCATCTCACAGCAACGGCCTCTACCGCGTGTCCCGCGCATCAACCAAGCGGGCAAGTTCCATTTTGAGGAAGCTTGCTACCACATGCCGGACCTCAGTCCCGAGCGTTAACCGCGCGGGCAAGCTCTATCAGGCAAACAAGTAGCAGCCAATGTCCCAAGTGTCAGCCGCTTAGGCAAGCTTTATCGCATCCCCACGCTGGCACTCCCGACAATTGCGTTTCTATTTCCGGACGGAAGAGCTCTAGGAGCAAGGCATTGTTCCCCTGTCCCATGCATCAACTACACGGGCAAGCTTTATCTTATCCGCATTGCTCAGATTGCTATAGCTGTCCCACCACGACACGATGGTAGGCGCGCACGCATGTGTCCCGAACGTCAACCGCTCAGGCAGACTTTATCATAACGATTCACCGTCATGCGTTGCGCGGCAGTTGGAGTCCTGAGCGTCGACCGTTCAGGCAAGCTCTGCTACGATGATCCACATTATCGACACACACCTGCGTGGAATAACCTCGGGCAGATCGTCCTGATCGTCAGCCACTCAGGCAAACTCTAGCCATGCACCTAGCAGCTAGGCCAGTGGTCGCGGACTCGGTGCGTCCCGAGCGGCAGCCGCTCAGGCAGGCTCTATCCTAGAAGGTTTACCGCGCGGACGATGACGGTCTCCCTCGTCCCGAGCGTCAACCGCGCGGGCAGTCTCTATCACAGTAAGGATCGTCACGTCCTGGTCCCGAGCGTCAACCACTCAGGTAAGTTCTAGCGCTCCAACAAATGCCTAATAGCATTGACGGCAAATGTGCTTGTTCACGGCGCCGTTCGCTGTCCCGAACGTCAACCACTCAGGCAAGCTCTATCACCGAGCTATCATCGGTCATTGACACCCTCTTCGACTCGCGCCGTGTGTTGGTCTTGAGCGTTAATCGCTTAAGCAAACGCTAGCCGCACATCTCGTTTCGACCCGTCAGCACGACAACTACGCGCTATCAGCCCCCGCAGAGGAGCAAGCAGTGTCCCGAGCGCCAACCGCTCAGGCAAGCTCCGCCAAAGTAGTCCTGAACGTCAATCGCTCAGGCAGACTCTAAACACAGCGCTGATCCCATCACGATCCGCGTTGTCTCAACCGCCCAAGTAGTCCTGAACATCAACCGCTCAGGCAAACCGTGTCGCGCAGTGATGCCTCAAAATGTCCCCCAGCACGCTCAAGTCCCGAGCGCCAACCGCTCAGGCAAGTTCTATCACTCCAAGCTTTGAAGAAAGCGCCATCGCGACCGCATGGCGTCCTGAGCGTCAACCGCTCAGGCAAACGCTATTCCAAGCCTATTCGCGACCGCTCAGACAAGCGTGGTGGCCGCTCAAGTCACTTGATCTGCTGCTAGTCCTGAACGTCAGCCGCTCAGGCAAGCGCTATTCCAAGCCTATTCGCGACCGCTCAGACAAGCGTGGTGGCCGCTCAAGTCACTTGATCTGCTAGTCCTGAACGTCAGCCGCTCAGGCAAGCGCTATTCCATTGATATTCCACGTGGAACCATCAGTGGCTGGCGAGTCCTGTGCGTCAACCGCTCAGGCAAGCTTTATCACGTTGTCGATCTGGGTAACTCGAAGGTTGTTTCCTGCACGGTAGCCGCTTAGGCAATCGCTATCATTCAATGCACAGACCTCTGTCGCTTAGGTAAGCTCTATCACCAGCGAGGACCGATCTTGTCCTGAACGTCAACCGTTTAGGCAGGCACCATCACTCGATTGCTCCATCACCGACGATTCCGTTCGTCCTGAACGTCAACCGCTCAGGCAAGCGCTATCATGAAGAAACGTACCGAGTCAGCGGCGTCGTCCTGAACGGCAGCCGCTCAGGCAAGCTCTATATCGCGCGTCGCGTCTTTGAACATCAACCGCTCTATCACGAGTCAACGTGCAGGTCTCGTCCGTCCTAAGCGTCAGCCGCTCAGGCAAGCGCTATCCACGCGGAAACGTGTCGAGACAGCGCCCGGCGCGCGTTCGTCCTGTCCTGAACGTCAGCCGCTCAGGCAAACTCCATCCCCGCACCTCAACCGCTCAGGCAAACTCCATCACCGCGACGACTTGACCTGGTCCTGAACGTCAGCCGCTCAGGCATGCTCTGTTGTTTCCGGTCCTACATGTCCTGAACGTTAACCGCTCAGGCAAGCGCTATCATGCGTAGCTTGCGCTCGGCGAGGTCCGAGGCATCGTCGTCCTGAACGTCAGCCGCGCAGGCATGCTCTATCGCCGCCGCGCCACAGGGGCCGACATGGCCTGTTGTTGTCCTGAACGTCAGCCGCTCAGGCATGCGCTATCACCCCAGGTTCCAGGTAGCGGTACCTTTCACCTTGCGAGCCCCAAGCGTCAACCGCTCAGGCAGGCGCTATCACAGGCATTCATGCTCGTGCAGTCCCAAGCGTCAACCGCTCAGGCAGGCGCTATCACCATCCAAATGCCCAGGAGCGCGGCGGGGGTGGCGACGTCAGGCGCTATCACGAGAAGGCCGCACGGGGCGCGTGCCGCGTCCTGAATGTCTCAGGCAAGCTCTTTATCGCTCACCGCCAGCCCTTGCCCTGTTGCTTGTCCCAAGCGACAACCGCTCACAGTCAATAGCTATTCAATTGTCATCCCGCGATCTTACTACCTCGATCGCGAGCACTGCCTCAGACGGACGAGCCTCCCACATCCGAACGAGAACCTTTGCCACGCTCTCGTCGCCGTTTCGGGAGCTTATCAGGCTTCCCCTCGTTAGGGGGCACGGAGCCGCGCGAAGGCGCGGCCGGCACCGGTCCGCTCGTCAGTCCACGCCGATGCAGTAGATTGCGACCGGCATTCGCATCCTGGTCCCAGGTCCGCCCACACGCTTCGCACTGGATCTCGATCGTGCGTGCAAAATCTGCATGCTCTTGGTCACGACCGCACCAAGCGCATTCCCGGGTCGACTTTCTGCCACGCGCCACATCGATCACGGTGCTCGCGGTCTTGTGAGCGGCCTGCGCGATGGCCAGGCGCAGCTCCCCTGGTGCCGCCATCCGCGCCTGCCGCCGCTGCTCGCGGCCCTCGTGAGGATCTCCCTCCTCCGGGGCGAGACGGTTCCAGCCCTCGATGTCCACGATCTTCATCTGACCTTCACGATTCTCGCTGCGGCACAGTCCGTCCTCGACGAGGATCGTCTGGTACGTGCGGGCCAGCTCCGCGGCGATCTGGCGCCATACCTCGCGGCGGTGTGCGATCGTCCGATCGCGCATGTGCGCCTCCCAGCTCCCGAGGTGGCGATCTTGCTTGGCCCATGCCTGGAGCCCTGCAAGCATCTCCGTGTCCCCCTCGAAGCGATTTTCTTCGCGCTGCCAAGTATCGATGAGGCGCTGCAGCTTACGGGGGGCCCGCCACTGCGGCAAGCCCTTCGCGCGGTCCGCGAACCATGGCGGTAGAGCCGCGAGCGCGCGATCCAGGAGCCCGGACGGACTGTTATCCGCCGCGGGGACCGGATCCGCCGCGGGGACCGGACGATGTGCCGGGACAGGCTTTCGCCCGCTGATCCAAAGGACCAGTTGATCTCGTGCACTGTCGAGCTCTCGTGAACGGATCTGTGCGATCGAGTAAACCTTCGCGAGGCGCTGCCAGAGTCCATCCGGTGCACAGATCTCACGCTCTCGCCCGTGCTCGTCGACCAGATATGCGACGCGCAGCCCGGTCTGATTCCCGTTCTCATCGAAGATCCGCCGCCATCCGATATCGATCGCGCAAGTACCTCCGACAGCCAGCGGCTGCGAGGGGCGATGGAATGTATCGCTCTCGATCGTGAGCTGCACCCTCCACTCGTAGTGGATACCGACGCGCCAGCGGTGAACGTACACCCACAGGATCTCGGCATCCTTGGGCATCCGGCGATGGTGCGTGAGCGGGAAGCGGACCCACGTGCTCTCCCGCTTCGCGGGACCCCAGCCGAACTGCATCTCGAGGTACTGCCCGTCGAGACGGGCCGGGATCTCCTGATAACCCTCCCCGTGACGCTGCCTCTTAGCCTTCCCGCGGAAGGGCTTGGCAATCCGTCTCCGAGTCGTCCGTGGAAGTTGTTCCCAGCCTTCGGGCAGGGACGTCATTCGTACGCGGACGTCGTCCCCGGAGTAGAGGTCATCCGCCGTGACGCTGTAAAGCCTTCCATCGAGGGGAATGCGGGCATCGCCAAGGAAGCGAGTGAGCAGCTCCCAGTGCCCGATAACGTAGCCTGCAGCTTTGCCAAGCGACGTCTTGTGCTTGACCTGCTCACCGAGCCAAATCTTGAGTTCCTCGAGCACCGCTGCGGACTCGGTGCGCCGAAGTGCAAAGCGCTGCACGAGATCGCCCTCTGCCCGATCGTCGATCTGGCGCAGCTTGGCAATCAGCTCGAGAGCGCGCGAAGCTTCTGGATGATCGACCTTGGCCTCCTCGAACTTTCGGGAGCAGTGCGCCCAACAGCCCTCCGTGTCACGGGCCCGGGGCAGCTGACGGCCGATCGATCCTTCGCCTTCGTAACGCTGGAAGATCGGCGGGCGCCCCGTCGAGTCGACAGAGCGCTCCACGGCGCGCTCGATGTTGATATACGTACCGTGCATGAGGCCTTTGGCGGAAAACTCCGCGCGCGCGGCCAAGCGCCGCTCCGCGGCCAACTCTCGAACTGCGCCGTAACGGGGCTGATGGTGGTCGCGTACCTCGGACAAACCGCGGGCGTCCTTGACGTCGCGCCAAGCCTTGGCACAGTCCACCTTCAGTGCTTTGATGTGCTGCTTGATTGCCTCGTCGTCACGATGCTCGGGCGCCCGCCCCGCCTTCGCGGCACGCAGGGCCGTATAGGCCGCGTCCAACCCTGCACTCTTGGCCTCCCAGCGCACGGTCGCTTCGCGCGTGAGAGGATGATCCAGATCGATCGCTCGGAAGCTCCCACGTAGCTCGATTTCGATCTCGGTCAGCCGGCAACGGTACTGATGCGCCAACCAAAACTGCTCATCGACCAACTTCCGGTGCTCTGGATCCTCAGGAGGCAAGATCCGATAACTGTAGATCCGCGTGGGCTTGGTCGACGTCTTGCGCGCGCGTGATTTACGGGCTTTGGGCGGATTGCTCGAAGCTGCGTCGAGCGCACCAGGAACATTGGCCGAAGAGGTCTGATTATCGAGCATTTTCATCCTTTTTAGAGCTAGGAACAAATCTCAGCGCGCCTTGCGAGCAAGGACATGAGCACCGCAAAGCGGCGGCGTCACGTGCTGGTGCGCTACTATGACTGGCAGTCTTCCGTCTCAGAAAGTAGCAACGCGCCCGGCGCGTTCGAGGCGCGCCCCAATTTCTTTCCAGGCCGCCATCTCACGATGCATCCTCGCGATATCGGCCTCGGACACGGGCTGCCGAACCCCGTTGATTGTCCAGAAGGCCTCTCCGCTGAGTAAGCGCTCCAAGTAGCGAAGCTTCGCCGGCACCGCCTTGCGAAGCTCGCGCATGTCCGCACCCGGAAATGTCTCGACGAAGGCAAGAATCTTTTGATCATCTGTATAGGGCCCAACACCATCCCAATGCACATGCCCCTTATCATCAAGATACATTGCAGCGCCCCATTCAATGTACGTAGAGGCCTTGGGCTTGTTCCAAGCGCCTGTCTTGGGATGCAGCGTCTGGGAGACGAACCGCCAGCCCTTCTTAGGTTTTTCCTCCAGCCAGTACCGAATCTGTGTGCGGGCACTAAATCCATACGGGTAGTCCTCGACGAGGTACGCCGAGGCCGGGCTTGTGTGCCCATAAATAGGTGTCTTGCTGCCTACGGACGGAATAGCAAGCGCCTCAGCAATGTCCCGATCAAACTGTGCCTTGTTCATACGGCCTCGATGAGGGCAAGATCTCGATAGATGAGCGCGCGCAGATAACTCGCCTGCGTGCGCAGGGCGCTCTTGGAGCGCTTGCGAAGACGGGCGGCTGCCCGCCGACTGATCTTCACCTGAACGAGCACGGACAGGTCTTGTTTTTTCTTCGAGACAGGCATCGAGGAGGTACCCTACATTCACATCCGAACGCATGTCAACCGCATACTGAACCCATAACTTATGCAACGCGATGTGAAACTGATACACGTACGCGCCTCCATGTGTGGAGGGCCAGACACGGGTACCAAGCTACCCAGCCTTTACAATTGCTGTGTTACACGGCTTCGAGAAACGGCATGCGGATCGCAAGTCCGTCCAAACATGCAACAGCTAGCGCGCTCAGCCGAGCAGACCGACAGCTTCCACGAGGTCGTCGAGCAGTCCGCCGAGCAGTCCGCGGGACCTGACGTGGAAGAGCCCACGATCCTGGCCGATCTGATGAACCGCCCGCTCACCGAGGCCAAGCGCCTCGCGGCTGCCGCGTTCGAGCGCCGTTATCTGGTACAGGTGATGGAGCGCGCAGGCGGCTCGGTCTCTGGGGGAGCACGACTCTCCGGTCTCGATCGCACCAACTTTCGTCGGCTGCTCCAGCGCCACGGCCTCCACGGGACCGCCTGCACACACACGGTCAGTTTGGAGCCGGAGCTGTAACACTTCGCTGTTATCCGTGGGACCCGTGAGAACTGCATGTGCCATCGCTCTCAAAATCGATGCGCGTACCGCCAATGGTACTCCACCAAGCGCTTCTGAGCAGCGTAAGGCCCGCGAACTCATTGCTTATATCCTCAACGCGCGGGAGCCATGACGCATACCAAATACATCCTGCCCGATGGCAGATCCATCATTGCGATTTCCCCTGGGACCCTCGAGCCCGTACCCATGCTCACGATCGAGCTTTCACCCGACGATGAGCTGTGGTCCCGGGGTCAGCGAATCCCAGGCACGCAGCGCAGATTCATGCTGGCAGAAAGAGCCCAAGGCCTATGAACGACGAATCCCTATCCGACGATCGTATCACGTGCTTGCTCGATGAGACCAAACGCTTCAAGCAGGTCCTCAAACCCGAAGCCTTCGCCCAGTGGTTCGACTCTGAGAAGACAGCCCTTGCTGTCGAGGTGCAGCGTTACCGCGCCATGTTACGCAGGCTGGAGATGCTCGCGAACAGGCTCAGGAGCCCCGCTTGGGAATCCCTGGCTGCAGAGCTACGCACCGCAATATCCGGTGTCATGTACCTTTATCGTTGCGAGACACACGGGGACCGCCCGCTCCTATCGCAGTATCACGCGGGTGGTGTTCTCTGCTGGGACATCGATGTGGTCCGAGGAAAGTCTTGCACGCAGATTGCCCGACTAATCGGCGCGGTTAACGTTCCCTGACCAGCCCCTCGCGCAGAATCCCACGCGCTGAGCTTCCCTATCGCAGTACCATGCATTGCAGCCGCATCCCCTACGATGAGCCTACGGTCCTCCATGACCCCCTACGACGCCCCTCTTCCACCGCAGTACCGCGCGTTGCAGCTTGCGGCCCGCGATGATCCCCATGATCGGGTGGTCCTTGCGGACTGGTACGAAGAGCACGGCCATCGCGCCCTTGCCGCCTCCACGCGCCAGCTTCACGGGCTCTACCGCCCGGACACCACCACGATGGCAGAAGTCATGTCCAGCCGCCCCGAGGTGTCCCGCCTATGGCGCGATGAGCTGCCCCAACGGCCCCACCGGACGCGCAAGCGTGTGAATAAAATGACAGCGGCGGAGGCTGCGCAGATGCCAGGGTGGGCCGAAAAATGGGTCGCCATTGGGCTTTCGACGGAGCGTGCGGATCGGCCACGGTTCGAAGCCGCGGTCGCGGCCTGCTATCGCTACTCAGGCCTTGCCAACCCAAGAGCGATCATTTGGGCACCGTGCCCCATTGTCGTCACCTACGCAGGATCCATTGCGACGGCGGTGCTGCGTAGGCTCGGAGAGTCGGGCACCGGTGCAGTAGGTAATATAAACAGCAGCGTGCAAAGAAGCGTGTACAGTAGTATACACGGCAGCCTTGACGATAGCGTGAGCAGCGCTGTGAATAACAGCGTGGCCGATCCTGTGTGTGTCGGCGTGGCAAAACACTTGGGAGATAATGTTCACGGTCACATTAACGCCAGCATAAACGACAACGTGGCATACACCTTGGACGACTGCGTGGCGGGCAGCGTGCGTGCAGGTGTTCGTGATGGCGTGAACATCAACCAACGTGCAGGTGCAAGCGTGGATGACAGCTTATTTGTCAACGTGCATGCCAGCGTGTGCAGCAGCGAGACCAACCTACAAAATGACATAATGCATAGCGTGGCCGACAGCGTACGAGCCGCGGTGCCCCGCAGTGCCGACATGGCCGGACAGCTCAATGTGTACGGTGAGAGTAACTACTTGGATCAGTGGTCCTTCTACAATGGAGGGCAGTTCTGGGTAGGTTGGTACTGGTGGGGTCCGGCATCCACATCCTTTGCGCTTGACGTCCTGCGCCTCGACATCGGACACGCGCAGGAGTTGAAGGCCCGGGCGTATGCTGCGGCCCTATCCTCGGCCTGTTGGTGGTGGCCCCACAGGGATTTCGTGATTGTCAGCGAGCGCCCTACGCTGATCGCAAAGCATCCGAACGGTAAGCTCCGTGATGCGCGTTGGGAATGGACCGATGCCGCAGGAAAGCGTTGTGCGTGGAGTGTAAAGCCATGACCCTCATCAGCAATGGCGATGGGACGTACATTGCATCCCCTCTCGACGTGGTCATGATCCTCCACAACGTGGTGGCTGGAACCTTCCACGCCGCCTTCTTCGAAGAAGCCCCACTGCCAGGAGTCCCTACTGCCAAGAGTGTACGGTTGCGCTGCAGACTGCATTGTCTACTAGGAGCTCTCTCACTTGAGGTAGCCCTGGCAGACCTCTTCGGGCTGGCCTCGAAGATCCGAGTGCCCCCAGAGAATGTCTGGTGCGACAAGCCGCCCTACCCCTGGGACGGAAGACGGCGAGGGATCACATTGGTCGTCGCCAACTGGAAGGTACGCCCATGAAGAGCGGGGGTTATCCGCTCATCGAGGCGATGCTTTTTCTGCCCACGCTGCCCCGTATCGAGTGGATTTTTACGCCTGCTGGCAAACGTGTCCAGATATGGATCTGGCCTGAAGGTCACCCATGCGAGATGGACATCGACGTTTCAGATCTTGATGGCCTACAAGAGCAAAACAACGTCCTCCCTAAGAATAAGTAATGCAAATCCCCAAGCAGTCGTTAGATCACCTCTACACTGCAATGCTTAATATTGCAGAGCACCGCAGTCTCGTCGGCTGCCCCACATCGCACCGTGGCAAAATTGGAGCGATCGAGGGAGTATCCCACGAGCTTGCCCATCAGCTCGAGATGGGTCGTCATTTCGAAGAGCGCCTCCGTACGATGACCGATACGCGAGCGGATGCCCACGAGATGGCCGCTCTTCGTATTGAAGTCACGGCCCTCACCACCTTGGGCTTAGCCTTATCCCTGCAAAGGCTGTGGAAAGACGCCAACTGGCAGGGCGATCGCCCGCAACTAACCGCCGCCCGAAGGGTGCTAAGCCTCCGTGAACGGAAGTGTGTTCGTGCGTTCGTGCAGATCGTAAACACCGCGTCTGGGCGCGAAGCAACCGCAGGACGTTCAGTTAAGGTGGATCTAGGCGCTATCATCAAGGCGTCCTGTATCCGGGTAGCCGATAACTAAGCAGCTATCAGGACACGGGTAAAAACATACCCAGTTCTATAGAATCAAGGCTTTGTGCGGATCATTATCTGGCACAGGAAGCGCATTACAAAAAGGACATGGTCCTGGCGAGCATCATGACAGATCTTGAGCTGTTCCTTGTTGGACTGATCATGGCTGGAACCGTATACTGCGATGGGCTGCAGTTCGAAGATCCGACAGCGGACTTCGATCTCTGGAGAATGTCCTGGGATGCCGCCGTACCGGCCTGGGATCGAGCGGCACGGGGGCGCGGATGGCGAGCGATCGGAATGTGCTGGGAATATCACACAGACGGCTGGTGAGCGGGTGAACCGCGACAAAAGGATCCACATGGGGCGCGACGACGACAAAATGACGGACGATGCGTTGATCCACGCGCTCGCGCGCTTCTTGGTCGCCGAGCATTTCATTTTTGGCGCACCACCCATCTCCAAGGAGCTGGCTCAGTTTGTCGGGTATACGCAGCGCGTCGAAGCCGCTGTTGTGAATGAACTGCTTGCACGTGGATGGCTGTTCTTCCCCGCGGCAGGACAGAAAAGTGTAACAGCTAGGGGGAGAGCACGCATCGCCGCCGCCATCTGCACGGCAAAAGCTCTCGCAGAACAGCCCGCGGGAACTCCCACAGAACCGAGCAATACAACGAGGCTCCGTGAAGTCACCTGGGATAGCCTGACGATGAAGCAGATCGCAGATATGCGAGCGTCGAGCACCGGGCGTTTGCGAGCCGACTGTATCCGTGCAGAATCAGGGCGCGATACGCTGTCCCTGATGCCGACCCTCAAGAGAATCGCAGCAGCTATCAACGCACGGACAAAAGAGGGGCGCTGATGAGCCTAATTACCCGCGAAGTCGATTGGAAAGTCGAAGCTGTCGTAAGTCAACAGGTTGATGCGAGTGTAACCTCGACCGTGACGGGGAGTTCGAAGCTCTTGACGCCCTGGCCTTCAAAGCTCCGAATGTGAAAAGGTAAAACATGCTCAACCCTCAACCCAAGGCGTGGCCGCAATGTGCGGAATGCAAGGCACCCTACGTGTTACGGCGGGCCTTCATCTTTACAACGAAGCGCAATAGCCGCTCAATGTCCATCAACGAGCGCTGGGCATGGCAACGAGACTGCAAGCACCGCAAGGCTGCAGTGGTGGTAGCGCACGACAAGGTGTCTGCACGAAACGTTGGTCGTGCCCGCGACAAGTCAACGAAACGTCGGCTCGACATGTCGGCGAAACAGGCAAAGTAACGTGCAGGGCGAACGGTCGCTAACTCACGCCGGGTACGCCTGGCATGTATTCGCGTACTTTCCATGCAACACCAGCGGCGTGCGCGTGGCTGTTTGCAAAACGTCCCAGGGCGCCGAACGCGCGGCTCGGGCGTTTGCTCGCAAGAACAAGGTCCACGTCACATGGCGTCGGATGCCGCCACAGCCTCACAGCGCGAGCCGCAATTAAACCTCGACCAAAGGAACTGGTTTCAATATGATGGTCATGACCACAGCGCCACTGGATGACGGGGGGGCGTCACGCGTTACCGTTGCCAATGAGGGCCTACACGGGCTCGAATCCGCACTCTTAGCTGAGGCCCGGCAGAGGCTGGTTAGTCGATCCGGCCTCATCACAGGGTATCGTGTCCTCCAAGTTCACCGAGTCACCGCGGATTTTCTGCGGGTCGTCGGTTGGTCTGACAAGTGGCTTGGCGAGTGGATCGGCAGGCAGGGCTACGGGGACGGGATCACTGCAGAAATTTCTGCGGTTTCCAGGGACCAGATCGCTTCCGCGATCACCATCGTGGCGAGTCAGATCGGTGCCGACGAGGGGGCCTTGGTAGATCCTCTGATCTTGGCCCTTGAGGAGCGCTTGGCGCCATGATTAGCCATGCAGCGCGCCAGATATTTAGCCGCAGGGCCATGGACGTCCTACAGATCGCCGAGGCCCTGGTCACGCGCATTGGAGACGGTTGGGGTAATGAGCTGCGCTGTCACGAGCTTGCCAGGGCGGTCCAAGGATGCCTGCGCGAGGCAGGGTACCCACGCGCCAGGGTTGTCGATGGACGGATGGGATCGATCGATCACAGCTGGATCGTCCTTCCCGGTTACGAGCTTCCAGCAGGATCTGATCGCTCCCCGATCCTCGACGTGTACGCACCAGGTCGCCTACCCCAGGTCCAGTTGATCGACGCCAGCTGGACCATCTCCGCAGACTACGTCGTGGGCTCAGAGCGATTGGACGTGCAGCGCGACGTCGTACGAAGCCTCATGAAAGAAATGAAGATCCTGCCGGCGGAGGCCCCGGCAGGATCTCGGGCAACCCATGCTCTAGATCTCGCGGCCCGCTACACCGTTCCAGATATGGATGACGTCCTGGATAAGCTGTCCGGTCGACAGGATCTCCTGCGGGTGATCTTGGCCGCAGCAGATGAGCTGAGGAAGCGCTTCGAAAACACCACCCCCTTAGTACTCAACGTCCAGAATGGGGAGCACCTGACGATCGTCGTGGAGACAACGCTGCCGGTTGCAGAGGCCCACGATCGGATGATGCGTTTCCTGCGAGAATGGTGGTGGATCCGAGTCGCTGTCGAGAATCGAATTACCGCGCGGCTGCGTGTCCTGCAGGACACAACGCATAGCAACCCAACGCCATGAACGAAACCATCCACCAACATATTACAGACGCCGCTTCGCTCGACGCTTGGCAGCCTCGCGACGGCTACGCGATCGCGACTTGCAAGATCCTGATCAGCAGCGGCGCGTACACCGCGTGGGAACCACGTACGTACGAATTCCGACGGACCGCTCAGGGCGCTTGGATCATCGACACGAATCCAGGCATCCTGTGGCGAGATTCTTGGGAGGACGTCGTGCACTGGTTCTGCGCCATGAAACCCGTCGAGATCGATCTGATAACCACTGTGTAAGGAGTACTCTTGAGGGATTCCCCGCGAAAAGTCGGGGCAACCCCGGACATTGCAGTTGACGATCGTCATTACATAACCTTTCACGTTGCCCAAGGAGCGTTGGCCATGGCGCCCTCCCAATCGCCAGACGCACAGTCGCTGATCTCAAAGCTGAATATCTCACGACCCTACGACGGCAGGTTGGTCCAACTGCGTGAATCTCGTGAGGGATGGCACTACACTGGGATCAGTGGCGTCTGTACACGCTTTGCCGAGGACGGTCGCCTCATGGTGATCGTGGTTGAGCACGATCCGCGCGACTACTGGCCTGTCGGGATGGAGATCCTGGCGGAACTTGACAGTGAAACAGTGCCAGTATTCTTCGGATCGGCAGGAAACTAGATCGTGAGCAATTTCAAGGTTGGCGATCGCGTTCGCATGAAAGGTGTCAAGCCTGACAGCCCGGAATACGACACTGGAACAATCATCGGGTTCACATTTGGCAACGCCAAGGTGCACTGGGAATCTTCGGATGAGACCTACACCGAGAACCCGACGGAACTCGAAGCGCTTGCCAGCGAACCTGGACAACCACACCGCAAACATCGGCCATAACCATCAGGCCTTCCAGTCCCCTCGCGCCCCAGGCACGCACACCTGAAATGTCGAATGAACTGAACAAAATCCTCAACGAGGCGATTCCTCGATGGGCGAAACTTACGGGCACCAAGCTCGGCACGAATTCGTTCACATGGACCTATGGCAGTAATTCCGAGTTCCAGGGGCACCTCCTAAAAGAGCATATCGATAACCTGAACGATGCCCGGACACTCGACATGTCTGGGACAACTGCAATCTTACTTCTCCGAGGACTGTTCGAGGCGTATGTGCGGGAGCGCATGTTCAAGGTCCATGCGATGCTGTATGAACCCGAGAAGATCGAAGCGTTACTCTCAGGGATGCGTGAGTTTCACGCGCTGCTCACGAGCACGGTCTGCGAAGAGGCCGTCATGGAATTCAAGGAATCGGTTCGTGCGGCGGCCGTCCACTACGGCTACGATCTCGAAAAGCTCAAGAAACATCTGACCGACGAGCGTGCGTTGGGAGAGCTACGGCTGGCTGCCGTCCGGAGTCGCGAGAAACTGGACGTGCATCAATTCGCCCAGGGCAAACCCGATCCAAACCCCCTTCAGTATAATCGAGAGATCTTCGAATTCACAAACATCAATTCGTTCGTGGCAGCCCTGTACAAGCAGTGGGTTTCTGGCATCACGCTCGCGCTCGTACGGGACTCGAACGACGAGCGGGGCGTCTTCAAAGCCTTCTTCACCCTTGGTCTCAGAAACGGCGAGAACATCACAGTCCTGACCGACTACGAGGAAGGTGTCCACCCCGAGTACCACAACATGACGCGGCGACCAGAGCGCCAGCTTGAAGCACGGGCGCGCTGCCACTGGTTCCCGTACCGACTGATCGACGAAGATCCGATCAAGCGGGCTAAGAACAAGACAGCCCTCGTCGCCAAGGACACCAGGGCAGTCCCGGTCGAAGAAATCTCCAAGCTTGCGCCGCCTGAATTCATCTGGCTCACGCTGCTATTTGGACTTATCTCGGAAAAATACGGCAGTAACTTCAAGACGGCGGAATTGTCCTACACGGGCGAGATGATTGTGACGCCGCATGCGCTCCTTGAATCGACGCATACGCTCGTGGTGGCTGGTCACTACAGGCCGCTGATCCTGCCCAAACTCACTCCTGATACCACCACCCGCGAGGCAGCCGACAACAAGGAACCCGTAGGCCACAACGCCTGGATGGAGGAGCGCTACCGTCACCGCGTTCCTGAAATCCTCCTGGACGTGGTCGGTGAGAGACGTGCGCTTGAGGCAGGCAAGCAGTCATCGAGGTTGCTCCCCGGCAAGGTCAACGAAAGCAAGCTTCCGTCAGCTCGCAGGCAGCCAGGCGTCATTGGCTGGGGCCCGGACCACCGGAAGACGGAGCTCGTCCCACATGCAGTAGATCCAACGAGCTTCGGGACCCGTACACAGATCGAGCGCAACCGTGTCTGGACTGCACGCGTGAACATGATGCAGGCCGTCCAGAAGTTCGCGGTCGATGAGTTCGTGAAGAAGCACGAGCTGGTGCTGCGCTGGTATCGGGGCCGCCTCACGCGGAACATGCCGTTCCTCTGGGAAGCTGTCGCGCGCGGGGAGTTGAGGGCTCCGACGATGCGCTGGCAGCGTGACGGCGAGCATGGCTTCCCGAACCACGATGCGCAGGTGTGGAGCGAGGGCAACATCCTCACGCAGAAGGTCGCCAAGCGCCGGAGCGCTGCGTTTCCTGGTGTTTTCCAGGGACAGGGGATCGAGATTGGGACGTGGAACGACGGCCGCCGCTGCGTCATGTGTGGGAAGGATCCGTCACAACGTGCCTCGGTCTTCACCATCATCCAACCAGATAACCCGCGAGCGCTCGCGCTCCTCTGCGGCATTCCCGAGAAAAAACTACCCTGGCCTCTCCAGCACTGGTGTACGTCCGAACCGTATACCGGAAATAACATCCTCGATCGAGTCGATCCACAGGACTGGAGGCTTGACAATCCGTGGCGGCACCTGGAGCTGCGGATCACCGTTGCCCTCTGCAAGCGCGAATTTGCCCGCCTGCGGAAGGCACACGGCCTTTGACAACCGCCATATAATGCGCGCTGTGCTTCCAACAAAGTTTCCAACGATTGCACGCATCCTCGCCGTGTGGCTGAGTTTCGTCGCTTGCTTCCGTCAAGGACCGCGATCCCGCGTGTCGCGCAAAGAGCGCCACGCACTCGCCGAGATGACCAAGCCCATCGGCCAACGGGACTACAGCACGAGCCGTGGGCGTGCGATCCACGCACTCGAGCACAAGGGGCTCCTCGGCCGCGAAGGCAGCGATAGCCGCCGCGTCACCGCCGCCGGTCGCGCTGAGCTGGCATCCCCCGACATGTTCGATGACCTGTTCAAGGAGAAACCCGATCGACAGGTCCCGACCGGCGATCAGATCGCGCGAGCCGTGGGCGCGATCCAGGCAACCGACGGCAACGTGCCCAAGAGTACAATGGACCAGCAGCAAGAAGTGGCATTCGGAGCGGGGGTCACGTGGGAGGAGTGGGCCTCTCGGACGCTCGACGGCGAGGTACACAGGCATCGGACCATGCTTCTGTGCGACGACTGTCGCCGCACCATCCACAGAGAGGTGGACTGCATGGTCTCGGACATCCTCTGGATCGTCTACGGCACCGGCCGCGGGATGTTGTGCCTGCCGTGTCTCGAGCGACGCATGGGGCGCCCCGTCAGGGCAATCGACCTGAAACTGTGCGGACTGACCCTGATGAACCCGCGGCTCCGACGCATGATCGAGCACGAGATGCAAGCCTTCGCCCACCGCGTACCACCTGAGCGGCACGGCGTGCAAGAGCCGGCTAGCGACGACGACGACGTCGCCGTCGCCGACGTCGAAGGCAAGGAAGAGATCGAACGCCTGTCAGCGGGGAGCGGTAGGATACCAGGCGTGAGCAGACAGCAGACAGCCGACGCACAGCCCACCGACTTCGTCCCGCGCATCGCGCACCTCGAGCAGGACATCGAGCCCGATCCGGCGACCGACTCGCTCCTGTCGCCGCGGCAACCGCGGTTCCGCTGGGCGTGCGACCTCTGCCGCGGGCTGCAGCGCGGTGGGTTCGGCGCTGCCGGCCGGTGGACCGGCGAGGACCGCGCCAACGACGAGGCCGACGCGCACGATCGCTGGCACGCGAGGCAGCGGAAGTCGGCGCGCGAGCGCGCGGCGCGCGGGACGCGTGAGGATCGCTGAGGCGGTCCCGCTGGAGATCCGACCGGAGGACTGGCCGACCTTCCGGTTCACGCACCGTCTGTCGGCGTTCGACCTCCTCGCCGAGAACTGGGAGTCGCGGCTTGATAGCGTGTTCCCCGCTCCCCGCCGCTGCCTCCGGGCGTTGGGACAACGCCAGGTAGCCGTGAGGGATTCAACTCCGATAGACGCCAAGCGCGCATAAACTCATGGAGGAATGCCCGCTAGCGAGGCTTCTTTGATGTTTTAAGATGCGTTTCGTATCCGGGTATTTGGCTACCCATCCACTGAAAGACACGGGTAATTTAATACTCACCCCTGCACGATCAAGGGAATAGCCGGCTAATAAAGCGGTGCGCGGTTTGCACCACGCTACATTCGATGGACAAGCCGAAGATGACAACGGGTAATTACGCGCAGCACTGGCACGACGACGGTCGTGGAGGGTGCTTCTGCTACGGCTTGGTGACCAAGGCCGGTGAAAAACAGTTCTACGTGACGTGGGAGAGTGGTACCCATCAGCGCTTCCCCCAGGGATCCCATAACGTCACGCAGGTCCCGCCGAAATCTCTGGACATCGCGAGAGAAAGCCTCAAGAAAGCCGGGTTGGTCAAAGAAAGCGCCACCATCACCGATCAACCCTGTCCGCGCTGCGGGTGCACCGATGGCCAACACACCGGATTCCATGAGGACGCCGAGCTTCCAATCAAGAAAGGCGATCGCGTCCGAATCCGCGCGGGCGCCGAGATCTGGAGCACCCTGCCAGATCCGAAGCGCAAGCGCTTCACGCTCTCTCGCTCGCGTGTCATCACCGTGCACAGCATGGATTGTGGTCAGTCCAAATGCATCGGCTACGCACCGGAGGGTGCAGCATTATGGCAACCCCAGGACAACCCCGGGGTGTGCTGGACCGGCACCGGTGGGTATTGGCACCACGCCAAGTTGAGCGATGTCACGCTAGTCCGTGCAGCCTCTCAGGGTGTCCCAGCGGTCAGTGCAGCCGCGTCCTGCGCGACCACTGCAACTGTGCCCAGTGCAGCTGCGTCCAACTCGACCAATGCAACTGTGATCAATGCGCCCAGTACAGCTGTGGTCGCGCCACCCCTCCAGTCCACCAACAAGCTCGGCCTCCTGCCGATCACCGTGCACTTCAGCGAAGATCCTGAGCACGTGTTCAACGGTTACACAAATGGGCGACACTGGAACGGCTTTGCCTGTCCGCACTTGGAACTCGATGAACTCCGCCGCGTGCTGGAGCTGCTCGTCACGTGGGGTGACGAAGTGGGCTTCACCGTGTTCGCGGAAGAGCACACAATCCATGTGCAGGGACCCAACGGGGACAATTACAAAATGGCTGCCCAATGTGTCACGACGATCGAGGGTGACAAGTGGCTGTTCGACTGCGGAGGCGCGTGGACTTTTGTCGAACTTTCAGAGGAAACTTAAAGTATGCACAAAAAGTCCAGCAGTAAGGACGTGGCATGGCCTCCAACAGGAGTCCAAGACCTTAAACCCGATATTCGGGTCGAGACCAAAACGGCTCACGGGCGCTTTCCCACCCTGCGCGCTGCATTGGAACCTGCCCCGGGTGTTACACCAAACACCCTCACCTCGAAGATCGTGCGCGACGTATTGCAACGAAATCGACGCCAGCGCAACTACTGTGACGTTGAATATCTGTGCCTCGCCTATCTGCAGCCCGGCGGCGCTGCGATGACCTCCAAAAATCTGGAACTTTTGTGCGCGACGATCAACAAATTCAACAAATGACAAAGCGCGTCACTTTAAGACAGCACGAGGTTCAACAAATGACAAAGCGCGTCACTTTAAGACAGCACGAGGTTCTTGATCATCTCACCGAGCGTGGGGCCCTTTCCAGAACACATGCTCAAACAGTGTTCGGAGCTGACGAGAAAATAGCCGAAAACCTAACGCTTCTTGGAATACTTAACAAGCGCTACGCGGCTGACGGAACACGCTACTGGATTCGAGGAAAAGACGAAGGCAAAACCGGTATCAGCCTTCCCGCGGGATTCATCGTAATCCTTAATCGTAACGTTACGACTCCAACGGGGAAGTCAGAAAACCTATTCCTTGCACGCGCTTGCTATGACGGCAAGGGGCCCACGTTTCGACACCTTCTTCGAGGCTGGCTGCGAACACTTGGGCTCCAACCCAAGGATCTAATCGGCGGCTTTATGGGGTTTGAAAAAATTGAGGCGGACTCCCCCGTGTTTCAAGGAGATCACGTCATCCTCGACACGCTCACAGACACGCCCCCGTATTGACCTGGGAGGCGTGATAGGCTGCCTCACATGCCTGCAAGAAAGAACGCGCCGGGACTCCCCCTCAAGCCTCCCAAATCCAGAGCCCAGATCAAGCGCGAGATTGATGAAGTATTGACGCGGGCGCCTAGTGGAAGCGCGAAGTCAGATACCGCTGAAATCGAGAGGGCGCGAGTTACATCAGAGCGTCGCATTGCCGCCCTGATCGCGAACGGGGAAGATGTCCGCAACTCGCCCGCGTGGCGTGACGCGATGTCAGAGAGCCGGACGATCGATTTCGCGGCGCGGTCAAGTTCGGATGTTCCTCTCGAGCGACGGGGCGGGACCGGACATCACGCGCACACGCGTGTGGACATCCGTTGGTACGCGTTCCCGAACGGGAATAAATCGGCCGGCGGGTTCCTCCCCATGATCGAGGAGGACGGCAAAGCGTCGCGGTGATGAGTGGCGAGGCCACGGCTACAGCAAGGCCGAGGCCGAGGCCGAAGCCGAGGAGTGGGCTCACAGGGCCGCGTCGCGGTTCGTCGGTGACTGGAACGTCGTTGTGAAAAAGGGCCGTGCGCCGCGATCATGAAGGGCTTACAGCGCAGCGGTCCCGCGGCGAACCCCCCGCCGTATCGACCACCGTACCGACCATCGCCCCGAAAAAGTGACAGCCGCTCTCGTTGAGGCCGCTATACGTGACTACAACGACAACAGCGTCCATCGAGATCTGCACAGGCGCGAAACGCACAAACTTGTCGATCTCGTTGGTCGCGAACATATCACCAGACACGTTGCCGCTCTGGACGAACTGCGACACGTTGCCGATCTTGATGTCGTTGACGATCCAGTCCGCCGCCCCCCATGCCGTGCCCGCGTTACTGATCACGAAGCTTCCGATCTTGTAGATCCAAGTCTGGGAACGATCGGGGATCCGGATATGCCAGGCGATTTGCGCCGACTGTGTCGGCAGGATCGCAACCCCCGTGGATATCGGCAGGATGTCCCGGTTCGGAGAGCCTACCCCCGCCGCGCGGGCGAAAAGCTGGGGCTCCTCTCTGCCATCATCGGACTGCTCATCGCCCGCAAGCACGTGTGGACCCTGACAGGTCATTTTCACCCGGACCAGGGGAAGGTCCCTCGGGGCGGAGTTGAATGTTGGGGCAGCCATCGCGCTAGGTTATCACGCTAGGCTACGTGCAGGCACGACCAGTGCAAGCAGACCCGAGCCGACAGCCACTGGCCGACAAGCAACTCGTCCAATGTCCAATGGGAATCCCGGCAAACTGGCAGGGTCCGTGCGTGACGATCCGCTTACCAGTGGCGCCATTCTGGACGTCCCGCCAGATGCTACAAAGGTCCAGGTAGGTGAACATCCTCCAAGATGCGTTTTTTACTTGACCGCTTCCATTTGCAAGAGCACCCCGCGATCGGCCCCCTGCGCTAGAATTCTCCCCCGATGAGCAAAGAGTCGACCGGTGGAGTGCTCTCCGCGGAGCACCGGAAAGTGATCGAGCAAATGGTCGGGTATACCGACCTCAGCGCCAAGGAACGTACCCAGCAAGTCGCGCTAGATTGGGTGGCGCACGAGGACACAATCTTCGCAGTACTGCGAAACGCTCTCCATGTACTGGATCATGGCGGGGAGCTCGCCCAAAAATGTCGACAGAAGATCGAGGATTGGTCCCGCTTTGTCGACACGAACCCCCAGAGTCCAGCACTTCGCGCCTTGCTTGAGGTGCTTGACGGACGATCTACACCTCCCAAGAAAGTTGTCTCCCTCGTTGGAGAACCCTCCGTGAACAAGCTGCTTCAGATGCGTGCCACCGAGGTCATCCCAAGGCTCTTCCTTGGCGGACGCAGAGATGCCGAAGCCCTGGGACCCCGTGTTCCAGATGACTGGGCCTGCGTGTCCGTAACCGAGTACCGATCAAGATACAAGCGCCGTGAAGAGCTGCCGTACGAGCCAAAGGGCTCGCTGGACATGCCGTTCATGATGGATGGTCCCGACGGGTGGCATGCCGATCCGCACAAGCTCGATCTGATCGCGGAGACAATCTGGTGGCGGCTGCAGATCGGCAAGAAGGTCCTCGTTCACTGCATTCATGCGCAAGAGCGCACCCCCCTCGTCATCGCATGGTACCTCGCGTGGAGCGGTGAGTCTCCCTCGATGGCACGCGCCTACGATACCGTCGCCAGGCTGCACCCCAGAACCAAGCGCAGGGACAAGTGGCTGCGCGGAGCAACTCCTCAAAAATGCTGTCCCATGCTCGCGGACCTACTCGAAGCTGCCAGTGCCCGAGCAACCGCAGTACCGCAGCTCCGTGGTGCTGCGACCACAAGGCTTGAGGACGCCGCCCGTGCCTGGGTGGCCAGGACCACGGGACTGAAGACCTAGCCTTCAGATGGTGTCAGCTGTACTGTTCAGGGTTTCCTTTTCCTGTCTGGTGTTTCCGACGATGGCGGCGATGAACCCTAGGTGGTTGTTGCGGATGCAGTGAGCCTCGACCTCGATCCACTGGTCCTGCTCGATGACTGGTAGTCGCGGAAGTGGCCCCATGACATCGATGCCGAACAGCGCGCCCGGCAAGTCAAGATGCGGTGCGAAGATCGATTTCCCTCCAATGCAAATGTCATGGATCACCCAATCTCCGGCGCTAGAAACAACGATCCGATCGGGGACGAGGAGCTGCGGATTACAATACTGGACGCGGACAGTTGCAACCACGCTGAGTGTTTCGGCAGAGATCGGGATAATGTCACGCCCCTTGCTAGAGGCCGGCACGGGAGACACAGGCTCCAAGAACTCCAGTGCCGCGAGGCGATCGTGCTTGGCAAGTACACGCCAGCCGCAGATGACTGGAGCTGCATGGGCTTGCATTATATCTCTATCAAACATCCGCGCGCCGCATGGGACTCCGATCGCAGCTTTGTGTAATGGGCACGCCACTGTCACATAGGGCGTGACTGTTGCGCGCGCCTTGTCGGCGTCTGCCAGATGATAAAGGACGTTACTCGCGAAGTCATAGACGTTACCATGAGCCCTCGACCACTGAGCACCGACGAAATCTCGCACGCGGCAAACATCGGCCCATGACGGTTTCCAGGACGGCTCCGTGTGCATGCGATCAATGAGGTCGTTCAGGCCGTGGGGCAGATCAGGATCGAGATATTGCATGGGCGCATCATAACATGGCTAGGTAACGAAATTACTGTGCGCTGGTGTACCTCGACCTGCCCGACGACTGTCTCCGCGTTGACGAGATGCGGACGGCCCTCTACTCCTTCGCCTTGATCATGGAGAGAACAGCCAAGCAACCTGAAACGGCGCTGGCGCGGATCTCCGCAACCCTGTTCCTTGGAGACGCTGCGCGGTCCGCTAGTCGCGGACTGACTGGATCTGGACTGGATCTGGACGGCTAGCGAACGCCGAGCTTACGCGCGACTGCAGTGGCGTACTTACCGGACCGAATCAGCGATTCCAACTCCTTGTCCAGCATGGTAGCCGGCAGGTAATCATCCGGAATCCCAACGATGTTCCACGCTGCGATCTCATCCTCCGTAGTAAGACTCGGAGGGAGTGCGCGGTCGATAATCGTGACGCGCTTGAACCTTTCCCAAGGAGCCTGATTAGCCCAATGTTCGGCCGCTGCACTCGCGGCCTCTTTCGTCAAACCGTAGCCGACGCGGTTACCGCCGCGGTTCAAGGGAGCCCCCTTCCCCACATACGACTTCCAAAGAGTGACCGTCCTGAAGGCTCCCGGCGCAGCCAAAGCCTTGCTTGCGAGGCGCCCTGGTCCCGGTTTGAGGACTTCGTCAACTTCACGAGCGATCTCGCGGCGAGTCTTCGGCATAGCGCCGATCCTACCACGGGCTTCAGGGAAGATTCAAATCAATGGTGCGGCAAACACCAAAGCCACAAAGCCATGCCGAGCAATTGATCCCACTTAGCGGCCCCCACAGACAGATGGCGTTGATCCACTGATCGCCATCAATGCTCCAATTGATCTCACAAGAAACAGTGCCATCGGGGTCCGGCATTGTACAAGACGGAGGAGGCGGCGTGGACGCCGGGTGCCAACCAATCCGAAGGGCCGCTTCTGCTGCCGCGTTAGAGCTCGCTGTCGAGGTTGCCGCCGTATGATCAGGGCAGTGCGGAATTACATCTCCGGTCCCATCACCGCCGATGATTGGATCACTCACGCAAGTTCCCACCGGTTGACTGACGGTTGCCTGCTGATCAACGCACGAAATCAGAAATGCAGATGCCAATACCATGCTCTTCACAGAAATTCTCCCTTTAGAGATGCCACACATAAACAACCACACGACTTTCTAAGCTCTATTATCCAGATTGCGACCAAGAAGTCTCACCTATGAACTGTTCTTGGCAGACGGTGATCAGCGCTGGCAGTATGACCTCCCGCAGGGCACGATCCTCCGAGGTCTGCTCAGTCTCGCCGTATTCCCACGGATGCTCAGTGACGTACTCGATAAAACCGTCGATTCGTAAAACACGATCATAGTACAAATCGGAGCTGCCCACCTCATCAGCAAGCCCGCTTTCGAATCTAAGTTCCTCCCAGATTCGTCGAGCTTCATCCTTTGTCAGGAATTCCAGCCTTTCGTAAGGGCACTGCACCCGCATCTGGCGGCTGTTGATCGGGAGGCCCTCCGTAGTGTAGCTGCCGCGTAAGTGCTGCAGGGGTTGCCCATCCGACATGTCCTCAGGAGAGAGCCGATACGCGAGTTGTTCACGGCCGTCTTTCAAACGGCGCGCGAGCAGCGCCCGCTGGAGTCCCTGCGTAGTCGCCACAGCAGACCACCGTCGGCCAGCATTCCTTTCGCGCTGCAACTTACACGCGAGGTAGTCAACACCGCCGCGCGAGCCGATGAATGCTGTAAGTGACGGGGCGCCAAGGTGTGCCGGATTTGGACTCCAGCCATACGACCAGGATCCCCAATCGCTCTGAATGGCAAGCTCTCCAGTCGCGTCGTTGATAGTACAGTTCGCCCAGCCAAATCCGTCAACGCACCGAAAGAGGTAGGTGGTTGCAGACTGCGAAGAAATGAAAGTGAGCGTAGGGGCTGATTTCATAGATTTTATCGATAATCGCAGAGCGTGCCACAGTGACATTTCCAGTAGTGCTGTTCAACGCGTTGCATGCGGACCAGCCCCCTACAGCGCATGCAGTAGGGAGCATAGCAGGCGTCCTTCGCCACGTTGTGAAGGATGACTTCGCGCTGCCATGCTTCAACGTCCAGCCGCGCATCTGCGCGTTGCACAACCGACGAATCGACGTCCAGCCGCGCATCTGCGCGTTGCACAACCGACGAATCGACGTCCAGCCGCGCATCTGCGCGTTGCACAACCGACGAATCAACATCCTTGGGGGGCCTGTCGTGCAGACTCCGAACGAGGAAAAGGAACACGGCTCCAAGTACTTCATCTTCCTCTTCACGCCCGCACTTCTGGTCACGAAAAGCGCTCACGCGATCGATCAACCAAGTCAGGGAAACGCGATCTATCTGATCCGGCAGCGCCACGACAGTCAGCAACCCCTCATATACACGAAAGGCCCTTGCCTCGATTTCAACAGGCCCTGACTGATCGCTCACGGCTATCCATTAACACGGGCCAAGGAACATTGACAAGGGTGAAAGCCCTTGCGGGAAGTCTGCTGGCCCTCCCCGGGTATTGATTTTATCGGGCCTCCTGCTGTATGCATGGCATATGGCTAGACCCGTCGTGAAGCTCAGCGTTAATCTCCCCCAGGAAGCCGTGGACGTGCTTCGTGGGCTTGCGACGAAGAGGCATACCACAATGACCGAGGTAATTCGAAAGAGCCTCGGCACGGAAAAATATCTACAGGATGCCGTCGACAAAGGGGGAAAGATCTTCATCGAGGACCGCAAGGGCAATCTTCGTCAAATCGTGCTCTAGCGAAAGGAATGAAACATGCGACGCAGGTGCTATATGCGAAAAGACTACATGGCCTACCTAGGCGAAGAAGACTCTAATTGGGCAGTTTACGACCGTCAAAGCAAGGATCCTGACGAAAGACCCCTGGCTGTATTCGCACGACGGAAGGACGCCGTCCGCTGGGCTAAGAGCGAGAATCAAGCGTGACTGGCCGTTTAACTCCCACCGCGGGTCCGTACCGCGGCTTGGTCGGCCAACAAGGCGGCATCTGCGCAAACGGAATGATTATCGTTACGTTTCCACCCGGAACTTGCACAGCTTGGGGTGCCGAAGTTACGCGAGGTGTATTTGATCCGCGCTGGCTCATCCGCGTCGGGTAGCTGGACTAGTCATCACAAAGTCGGCACTTCGGCTTCCCAAGGACCGCGACGATCTCTCGTGAGAGCTGAGCTTTCGACTTGACAGCTTTGGCCTCGGACGGAAGAAGAGCGATGTCCGGATGATCTACGCGAAGCCCTGAGATCCGGGCGTCCAAGGCTGGCACATCCACGTCCATCTCGTTGCCCTTAACCCAGACAACGCGAAGGCGCATCCCTCTATCTATGCCCAAGTCATCAGAATCTCGCGCAACTACAAAATAGTCTCCGACCCTTACGCGTCTTGGCATGCCTCAAGATACCATCCACCACCCGCAGCGCGCCAGATCCGCAAGCGCTTGGTTCTTCAAGGCCTTCCCATACCACATGGTGGGTGCCCAGATACCCGGCTCCTAGCTGCCACACCCTTGTGAAGGGTAGAGGCAGGGTGAAAATGCACTCACAGCCACTAATCACGGGCTTGCCTTGGGGTCCTGCTCGGCACATAGATCGCAAGGAGCCTTTGTCCATGAATAAGCCTACGAGCACGCATGCAGCGCTGGCAGCCATGGCGCTGGAAGACGCGAGGAAGACGCGACTTGACGAAGAAGCGTCTGGTCGCGTGCGCCTCGACGCAATCGAGGCTGTGCGCTCGTGCGGACTTTCGCTCCGAGAGGCAGTGACTGCCATCGACCATGTTTTGCTACACGGTCACCACTATCTCCATGACGGTGTGGGACGCTAATGTCGGCACTGAAGTACTCGTATGAAGACCTCGTGGGGTACGCAAGCCTTGCGATCGATGAGCATTTCAAAGAGCATCCTGGGGAGATCCACAAAGTTATTGGAGAGCTAAGAAAAGCGTTTCCGATGTCTCTTCGAGATGCCCTCGATATCGTCAAAGAAGCGCGCCTCCGTAGGCTAGCTGACCTTAAAATTCTCATCCGGCGCGGATGAGCTGCCTATCTCTGACTATGCCGTCACTATTCGCGGTCACCGATCTATCAAGGGCGCTGAATGATCATCAAAACTGAGACAATTAACGGCAGGCAAATTGAGATCCACGAGCATGCCTCCGGGCATCGACGCTTTTGGGCGAAGGTGGATCAGCAAGAGTTACTGAAGGCTGGGAGCCTGCGCGAAAGATTGTTTACAACGGCCGATGCAGCACGGGCTGCTGCCCTCAAAGAGACCGAGATTTCTCAGACAGATGGTCTACCCGTACCGGGCGCGCGGGCGCGTGGGCGCGGAGCCCGGCAGCGCACACGCGAGAAGGAACGGGAAAATGCAGGGGGACCTCGTCCCGTACCTGGCTATTCTAACTTCGGAGGAGGGGGTCCATTCGCTCCCATGGGCACTCCGCCTCGGACACCAAAGTGAGGTTTGCCATGCGTCTCCGACTTTGCGCGCTCCTTCTGATCAGCCGTGGCATCACGGCCTGCACCACTGAGAACCTGCCCATCGATTCACCATCCGCGGTCCTCTTGATCTGCGGAGAAGCTCCCCGACCCTCGGCTACACCGTCAATTACGTATTTACTCCAAGACGGGGTGTGGGCCGCCATGATGTCCCAATCAGATCTCGAAGCTCTCATGGTTGATCAAGACCGCCTATCCTCATGGGAGCGTTGTGCTACCGAGGCGTTCGTGCTGACCTGCCCACGGAAAAATTGAGGATGCGCGACTGTCCAAAGCAAAAATCCCCCAGCACCCCACAATGCCACAAGCACCTGGATGAGGTGCTAGCCAGGATTTACACAATCTGGCCCGCCGATCGTGAGGGCGTGTTGGCCACGTCATCCGGCGCCTGGCACCAGGATCGTCACTGGCTGGTCCTCGACATCACGGATGGCTTGGACCAAGCGCGTGTCGTCGAAGGACCGGTTTCTCGAGAGACAGCCCTGCAGCGACAGCTAGAGCTCCGCACAATTTGCAGGGACCTGCCGTGACGCTCGCCGACAAGCGCAAGGTGATCGAGGTGCTGATGTGCACCGGAGATCCCAACAAACTACTGCTGTTCGAGGTCGCGTCAGCCTTGGGCCGTAGCAGCGCTCCGGGGTATCGCGCCCTCGATGCCGTCCAGTTCGACAGCGACAACTATACCGGGCGCTGTCTCGAGGCTGCCTACCGTCTGATCGAGTCGTCGCCGACACTGCGGGGGGAATGGTTCGGATCGCAATGAGTGAAACAACGCAGGAAGAAGCACGCTGGGAAACCTGGGACCGCAACCGACTGCTCAAGCTCGTGGAGAAGCTACCGAGCACAATTCGAATTGGTATCTCACACCATGCCGATAGCATGTGGGCGCGGCGGCGGTCGCGGCATGCCGCGGCGGTCGGGAGGGCAGCGTGAGCCAACCGCGTGCGGATCTCCGTCATGGGCCGATGGGCTGGATCTTCCCGGGTCCATGGGAAGAGCGCCAACGGTATGACGACGTCGACTGCGCTCGCGGCATCCGAGCGCGGTGCGGCTGCGGGGAGTGCACCACACACCGCGCTGTCGTAACCCGCAACAAGGCGCTCACTCGCCTCGGAGCCCGCCGCGAGTCGTTGCAGACACTGCGGCGGGAATGGTTCGCTCGCAAGTCTTACCCCAACAGCTTACATAGGGAAGTTCCATGATTGATGACAAAACCACGCTGACACATCAGCGGACCGCTCTCGTCGAGAGCCTCCTGACCCCGCTGTCAGCGCAAGAGCGCATTCGTGTTCAAGGGGAGCTTTCCCTCATCAATGCCAAGATCAAGGCACAGAACACAACGCTAGCTGCACAGCTCAAAGCCGCCGCCGACCAGCGCAAGGTGTCAGGGCTGCTGGAGGCTCAAGCTAACGCCGCAAGGGCTCAGGGAAGAACCCCACGGGTCCCTGATCCGTCGACACCAGCGACCGCAACGGACGCTTGGATTGACGCCGTGCTGCTCCATCACGACATTGACTTCACACGTACGGCTGCCGGCAAGATCTCGCTCAACGTTCAACGTTTCACCGCCCTATAGCGCCGTCCTTGAAATGCTTATTGCAGGAATCTATGCACAGGCTCGAGGACAGGCGCTGCCAGAGCTGCCGCTGATTCAACCTAAAGCCCAGGCCCCTGAGCCCCGTCGCCCATCCAAGTCCAAGAATGCCAAGAAGCGCTGAAGCGGACCTGGACAACGCGGCGACGCCGCGGAGTGTGTCGAGCTGTTCATGCTACGCGTATGGTGCGTATAGGCCGAATGCACTGACAGCCCTCAACAAGATAGGCATTGGCTCGCGAACAACCGCCACGACGTGACCTCCGCCAGGGCCGAATTGTTTGAGCCCTGCAATGTAAGCGGACTCCTCATCGGAATGTACGCTCACAACAGCGTCGTTACGGAACACGACCCACTTCCCTTTGTACAGTGGGAGAAGTTGCAAGATCTTGGCGCGGAACCGCGCAGACTCGTTCTTGACGCGCGCGAGGATCGTGTCTCGATCCGATATCATTGGCCGATCCGAGTCCATGACACACAATCTTAGCAGTTCGACAGTTATCGATCCCCTATGGGGGAGGAATCCAGAACGAATCCTGGCACACGACGTGCGTTGGGTGCAACGCTACTCGGTCTGTTACCCGCAATTGCTGCCAGCGCGCCCGCCCAGCTTGCAGACGACGCCCCGACAGTAGACGAAAAGGCTCTAAAAACAAATACTCCCATGCTAAGAAGGACTACCAGGAAGCGCGCCGCGCGCGCATGCCACGAAGAAGGTCAGCATGCCCCCAAAGAAGAAAGCTCCGCCACGCGCTTTGAAGACGCCTCTGACAACCAACCCCCTCGACATGATCCGACGTATCCTGAGGTCAACCGGCTTCGAGGAGGAAGAAGCGTACGGGCAGGCGCCCGATGAGGTGCTGTTCATGTCTCGGGAAGAAGCCGAAGACCGTGCGGATCCCGAGACGGTCCGCTTTGCGAGAGAGAAGGCCAAGGAACTCGAGAGCGCTGTGCCAGGAGCGCGGGCACGAGTCGAAGTCGTCGATGAGTGGGTCTCGATCAGAGTGACGCTGCCCCGGGGGGCGCAACGTAATCCAGAGCCCACTCCTGAGCCCCGCACACGGATCCTAGATCTTCCTCCTCGGCAGCGGCCGAGCCTCCGACCCGGAGACGAGGTGAAGTACGTCAACTTCACAACCGGCAGATCCTACGAGGGGAAAGCTGTCGTGACCTGGGACCACGGCAAGAGCGTCGAGGCCCTCACGCTGCCATCCAACGAGAAAATTCTGCTAGAGCGCGCGGCCGACGGATTGCTCCGAAGGTTCACGTAAAACGAGACGGCGCCGCCACGACAATGGGACATGCAACGCCGTCGCTCATCGAGCGCGCGGACCCCTCGGCTTCCCTCAGTCGCCAAACGAACCGCCATCTGTTGGACGAGATGCACGACACCAACGAAACTTTTCAGCTCTTGGCGCCTGGGTACACAGCTACCCGTATCTGGTACGACGCGGGGCGTGAAGCGTTAGCACCAGGGTTATTATTTACCCAGGATTTGCCTTCGCGGACTTAGCTATTCATCCCGGCCGGCACGCGACGTGCTCCTTAGGAGAATCGTACTGCCAACGACGCCCAGGAGAATCAAAAATGTCCAAGCCCTTCGAACATGCCACCCGCGCCGATGCCCAGGGCATCAATCCCCTCTACCTCTGCATCGTCGGGGGGCTCGCGCTCCCCAAGGACGAGAGGGGTCCCCTCGACACCGAATGGGACGCGAACAGCCCGTTTCACGCGCACGACCTGCTTCGCCCCCTAGAGGCCCGAGACGTCGACGACGTGTACGAGCAGGGCGTCATCGCGCCCATCGAGGTCGTTCGGGTCAAGCGCGACGGCCAGGACGTTCCCGTGGTCAACTGGGGGAGAGGCCGCGTCCGGAAGGCGCGGCTCGCAAACATCCGTCGAAAGAAGGAGGGTTTGCCGCTCATCGAGGTGAAGTTCGTCGTTGTTCGAATCGCGAACAACATCGCCTTGCTCAAGAGAGCCTTTGCCGAGAACCTCCGCCGCAAGACCTTCGGTCTGCTCGATCAAATCGAGCTTGCCAAGCAGTTTCTGGCGCATGGCGCCAGCGACGAAGCCGCTGCAAAGGAGATCGGCATCCCCCTCGCCAAGTTCAAGCAGGTTATGGCATTCGAGGACCACGCCACTCCGACCGTGAAGGAGGCCCTCCGCCAGGATCGCCTGAGCCCCAGCGCAGGATTCGTACTCGCCGCGATCGAGGACCCCGCCGAGCAGGATCAGCGCTTGGCCGAGCTTTTGAGTGCTCCCAAGCCCACGGTGCGCCGCGCGAGGGAGCTGAGTGGCAAGGCGGAGGACTCTCCCCCTCGGCGGCCCATGCAGAAGAGGCTTCTGGCACGTGTCGACAAGCAGCCGCGCGGAGACGCGTGGATGCAAGGAGCCAAGGCCGCGCTCGCCTGGGTCCTGGATGGGACCCTGCACAAGGATCTCGCCAAGCTCCTCGACAGTGCGGAGGAGGAGCCTGCCGCGGGTAAGAAGAAGGCCTAAGTGCAGGGGCCCGCGCCAGCCCGCGGTCTCCTAGGGCCGCAGTACGCCGAGTGGCCGAAGGGGGTCGCGCACCAGAGGGCCACGCGCCAGAGGGTCACGCACCAGTCATGACAACCAACACAAACACAAACCACGCCGACATTGCGCCTCCCCCGGGCGCGGAGGCTCGTTGCGAGGAGACATTACTCCTCCCCCGGGCGAGGAGGCTTGTTGCGAGGAGCGAAAAGGAGCCTTCCATGAAGAAAGCGCGCCTGCGTAAACAGGTGCAAAGCAAGCTCGTGGGCCAAGCGCTCACAGCGCGCGAAAATGCGGTCCTTTGGCTCGTCATTGAAGGCCTGTCAAACAAGTTGATCGCGGATCGAATGGCGCTCTCTGAGCACACCGTGAAGTTTCATTTGAGAAACGCCGGGAAGAAAATTGGAACAACCTCACGCACCAAAGCTGCCATCGATTTTGCTTTAGGCCAAGGCCGGACCGCTCTCGCGCGTATCTCGCCAGCCTCTGAAAAATCAGAGCTTGCTGCGAAACGTGACAAGCTTCTTGAGGACAACTGGATCGGAGGTTTCGCAGTGGCCCTTGCAGAGGTCCTCCGCTATGGAGGAGGATACACTTGCGTGTGCCAAGCAGCACGAGCAGCCGGTGTAACCCTCGCGGCTGCACAAGAGGCAGGAGTTCCCGCGCTTCATCTAGAAACGCTCAAGAGCGCGCTGACCCCGTGACCCCGCGCGTAAGAAGGCGGTTGACACTTTTCTGGTGACAGGGCACGAAGATTAAAATGATCCACATCCGCAGCAGAAGTGTGCGCCGGAACCGGGTTCCCCTCACCCGAGTGCCCGCAGGGCCCCTCTATAACAGGCTCGCGGCCAGATCCGGCGCACCCTTTTGTTGCGGAGAACCTGAGGAATCCCTCATGAACCCGCTAGATCCGGAAGGTGCCCCTCGTCCTCTAGATCCGGAGGGCAGCCCTTTAGACGAGAAGTTCGAGCACGGAATCGCAGCCCTTCGACACGAGCTCTCGCTCAAGGCCATTACTTGGGCCCGCGCAGATCGCAATTGTGATGACCTAGCCGCGGCGCTGACTCGAGCCGAAGAAGAACCTGCTCAAAACGCGCTAAAGCGCCTTCAGATCAATTTCCAGCGCGCGTGCCAGCACGTAGAAGTCTGTGAAGAGGCTCTCAAACAGACAGCACGTGAGCTAGAAAGCGCTTTGGGAAGGCCGGAGGCCGGATCAATGAAAAAGGAATACAGCGGTGATGCCGAGGGCGCAACTGTCAACTTGTGCGCTATCATCGAGCGTTTGCTACAGCTTCTCGACGAGAAGGACGCGCAAATCGGCGAGCTGCAGGATAAACTCGATGCAACCAAGTCCGAATTGGAACACGCGTCGGGTTGGTCTCAACACACGGTTTACAAGGATCCGTCCAAGGCTCCTAATCCAGAGTTGCCCGTCCCACGGCTGGAGATCCGCTGGAGCGCGATCAAGAACGGAAGGCACGAGATCGAGGCGATCTATTCGCTTGTCTACCGCCACCTCCTGGGTCACATCGTGTTCGTACCCTTCGGCAAAACCGGCTCCTCTGGAGCACTCGCCGATCGAGTGCGCGGGCACGTCATCGAGACACCGTACCGGGACGGTTGTCACTTCGCAAATGAGATGCGACAGCTCAATCTCCGCGGATTTGTCGTCGCTGGCTCCAGTGTCTACGAGGCCAAGCTATGCTCGAAATGCGGACGATTCGAAGAGGCGCATCGCGGAAGGCTGTTCGGGGATGCGTGTACTTATCAAGACAGTGTATTGGAGCACGACCCGTGAACGATCGACTGACCAAACAGGGGATACGCAATCTCAATCCAGTCGGGCATAATGGTCACAGGAATGCTGGTAAACAGTGCCGGCATCATTTCGCCATCCGCCTCATTATTGGCACACGCTGGACCATCGAATCGTACGAGGAGCCTGTGTACGGGCGCAAATGTCTGTGGTGCCCAACAATCCGGGAAGAGATCTGCTAATTAAAAGGAAGACGTTCACATGGTTAATAACCCGCTAGCCGTGGAAGATCCGCTCATGAACCCTGTCGCACATGAGCTGATGAATAATGGACGCTCAGTTAAGGTGGATCTAGGCGCCATCATCAAGGCGTGTGCCTATGTGATTGCGGACCGGGCGTCCTATCACTTTGACGGATCGCCGCCAATGGTCGCGCTTAGCGCTGACGTGGTGCTTGCCGTCGCGGAGTTTACACAAAAGCTCGTAGAATGGGCTCCCCACGGGACCAAGACAGCAAAATGGCAAGCATTCATCGCAAAAGGACCCTCCGTAGGAGGAGCCGGGGTCGCGGATGCCGAAGGCAGCACAGTTAACCGCATCCACATATCAGCGGCACGTGCAAGCGTAATCAAGCGAGAACCTCGCGGCTGCCCTTGTGATGATGGCGACGGTGAAGGCTGTCCAGTGCACGGCATCGGATCGCCAGACAGCTCTCCAAATGTCCTTGCCCCCTCCAGGATGGCTGAAACGCCGTCCCCCTGGCGGGACTTACCCCCCACGCACGTTGAGGTTAACAGCGGTGGCATCCATTGGTGGATTCAGCTGGCGGGCTGCGTGCCCTGGCCGGTGGAGTTATTCACGCGCGGTGACAGGATCTTCGAGGCCAAGAGCGGGCTGCCAATCAAGCGCCAGCATCTAGAGGGTGCGCGGTGGGCGCTGTGTGTGCCTCCGGCAGCCGTTGCCGAAGATCCCATTCACCCCTCGCATCCAGACCTGATATAAAAATCAAGAATCCTATAAGGTACGCAGATGGTACGCCCTCTAGATTTGACAGATGCGATGATCGTAGGCTTCTTTGGAGAGCATTGTGAGTGCCGCCCAGTGGACATCGATCGGATCTCGCATTCACACGACTGTGACGTACCCCTATGCGAGGAAGCTCGTATAGCCCTTGGAGGCCTACCGATAGGATGTAGCTACCGGGGCACAATAGAAGCCCTTCAACATGCCCAGGAGGCGCGACAGCGCATCGCAGCGCACCTCAAGAGTGGCGAGGATCTTGAGGCACTCGACGCATCCGGCAGACAGCTGATCTACAACATGCAGCGCTGCCAGGGGCACTGCTGAGCTACTCGCCGTCCAGAGGGTCGGCCCCCACTGCGGCCATCCACCGGAGGACTTCGCCGACGAGGATACTATGGTATAGTAGGTGAAGGTAATGAAACTGCTCCAGGCAATTCGTTTCGTAGCTTCATGCAACGAAGATATGCCAGAATCGGCCCATGAGCGACCCGACCAAAATCCGCGGCTTCCGAAACGTGAGCACGCCCCACCAGGCTGCCTTCATCACAGAGGGGGGCGAGGCCAAGATCAGTCAGATTAGTCCTCGACGCTGGAAAGTCTTACCGCGCGGAGGCGAAGCCTATGAGGTCAGCGGAAAACAGGAAGCGATCGAGGAAGCTCGCGGCATCGCGACGGGCCTGACGCCTTCGAATCTTCGCGAGCTACAGGAGAAGCAGCGCAGGCTGCAATCGAGCCTCCTTGCCGAGCCGCCCAAAAAGTCCCATGCGCAGATCAAGCGCGAAGTCGACGAGGTCTTGGCGAGGAAGCCTGGAAAGGATGCGATGAGGCATGACCAAGACGAACGTAACACTCGAACGCGAGATCGCTCCCATCGGGCGCCCATCGCGATCGTCGTGAGCGCAGGCTCGGCCGGAGAAGCTTTCATTCAGCACCTCGGCACTCGCGACATCGTCGCGAAACGAGCCCCCGCGACGCATCGATATGCCGGTATTCGCGGTCCCTACGTGCTCTACCTGGTGGACGGGACGATGGACCAAGTTCAATCGGCGGCGGAGGCCCTGGGGGACGAATGCCGATTTCGCGCTACACCGACGAGTGATCCGGACGCTCCGGCTGCCGAGGTTCACTGCGGATTCCTGTGGTAGAGCCGAGCACGCGGGGCATGCCATGATTCGCATGCCCGGATCACGGATCGCGCCGAGTATGAACCGTGCGATTGCGAACCCAGCGACGCTTGTCAAGGGGCATGGCTAGACTTCTCCGCACGTGGGGTCGCCGCAGGTCGGACAGGTCCAAGTGCCCGCAGTCAAGTTGACTTCACAGCGATTCAACGCGCCGCACTTGTTTGTGCACATGCCGCGGATGGCACATTCGTTAGATTGCACAGGGCAGGCGCAGGAAAGGATTCGTCTGACCAGCCTGCGGGTCAGATCTCCCGTATGAAGCGGCAAAGCGCCGTCATGAACAAGTCCAAGGGTGTCCCGTTCTGTGAGTGTCGGAACGAATCCAGTCAAAGTTACCCGCAAGCCCATGAGCTTGAGCAGCGCAGCCCGTTCTGCAGACCGGGTCTGGGCCTCCGGTCCTTCTTTACAGCGCAACGCGTCCTCCTCTTGCACTTCCAGCTCGTTACACAGTCGGATCAGATGTCCGCGCTCGTCCTCCGTGAGAAACACACCTACGGTTGAGATCGTCTTGTCATTCATGGGAGACCTTTAAATACGATCCCCTGGGGTTTTTTGGAAGAGCCTCAGTCTACCTGGGTGCTTAGATACCCAGTATACGATTCGCCCTACTGTGAGGCCGGAGCCCCAGCAGCCACAGGTGCAGCAATACCCGGCCAACGTCCAATTCGATAGTTGGAGAGCTCACGAAGTTGGCCCACAGTAAGCAAGTCCCATAAAATCATGCTGAGCAACGTCCTCTTCATCCTCCTTGGCGCCGGGCTCGTCTCGGTGGGGTTCCTCGTAGCTGCCTTCGCAGAGCGGATCCGCGGCCCCCGTGAAACAGAGCCCTACAAGACGCGGCGGGGCCAGCGAACCATCCCGGTCGTGGAGGCCGTTGAGGTGTTCCATCCTACGGCAGCCCCTCCGCCTACGGCAGCCCAAGCCTCACGGACCGCCGCAGCCCCCGCCTCGCGATCTGCACGCGCCGAAACGAAAAATGTCACCAGTTCCGAGGGTGGCGAAGATGTGATCAGCGCCCTCGCAGCGGCAGGCTACAAAAAGGCACTCGCAACAGAGGCTACATGGGCCTGCACAGTGGCAGAGCGCTCGACGATCGAAGGATGGACGGCAGCGGCTCTTCGTCGGTGTGCGCGAGGAGGGCTAGCGTGAGCCCCTCGCACAAGGTAGCGGAAGTTAAACCGCTGGACGTGACTTGGTGGCGCCGTGACAGTAGCGGTGAGTTCTACACGCAACAAGATGGAGAGGCGCGACTCGTCAAGCTGCGCAACGGTCGAAAAGTGACCGGCTGGATCTTGTACATCCGCGGTGAATATCGAGGGCAGTGGTCTACGCTCGCGCAAGCTAAACACCGGGCACTGGAAATATCCAAAGGTCAAGCATCCTTCAACGCTACGCGAGCAACCTTGCGTAATTTCGAGGATGAAGCGGAACGGCTGCGGGCCACAGATAAAACACAGCTTTCAAAGAGTGCTTTAAAATGACTGCCCTACACTGGTGGTGCGTTGAATGGCATGACCAGCCCAACCGTGCGATGCGGTCCGACTGGTTCTTGGCAGAGACAGTCGAGACCGCGATCATGGAAGCTGCCAGCGTCCCACGTTATGGATGTGTGGAATTCCGAGCAAGTGGGCACCCGCCCATTTCAAATGAATCCGAAGCCGGACGAAAATTGTGGGTTCAACGCAACCACGGATCACCGACCAAAGGGACGGACCGCAGTGTCGGCCAAAGGTAACAGATCATAAGCCCTCGGTGGGACCGACGGTCGAGCCCCCGGCCGCAGCGGCCACAATACTGGGTAGTCCTTTACCCGTATTCGCCTAGCACCGCACCCGTGCACTCACAGACACGGGTATTTTACTACCCCCTGCCCGAAAATCTAATAGTTAGCACCTAAAATGCTCGGCACACACCTCGCAGCATCCCCTGACATGCCCACGCACCTCCACCTCGTCCATGAAGAGCCCCGCTCCACTCCTTGTCCTCAAGGAGCCGATCCTGCCCTCCGACCGACCTCATTCGACGACTATGTCGGACAGGCCGAGGTGATCAACAATCTCCGACAATCCGTCCGCGCAGCCAAGCGCGGTGCGTGGCAACTGGATCATATGTTGTTCGCCGGTCCCGCAGGCCTTGGCAAGACCTCGCTCGCGGCCGTCGTCGCGGCCGAGCTGGGCTCCAAGCTCCACGCCACCTCAGCCCCCGCGATCGAGCACAAGGGCGCTCTCGCGACCCTACTCACCACACTGGAAGAGGGGGACGTCCTGTTCATCGATGAGCTTCACGCCCTCGATCGCGCGGTCGCTGAATGCCTGTACTCAGCCATGGAGGACCGCGTAATCGACCTACCTGCCGGCAAGCGCGTCATCCGAGTACCACTGCCGAAGTTCACCCTGCTCGGAGCAACGACCCACGCGGGCAAGCTCTCCAAGCCCCTGCTCGATCGCTTCGGTTTCATCTGGCAACTCCGGCTCTACACGCTGTCCGAGATGACCACGATCGTTACACGCTCTGCAGCCAAGCTCGGCGTCGCCATAGAGCCCCAGGGAGCAGAAGTGATCGCGCGCGCTTCGCGAGGCACCCCGCGCATCGCGAACCGCCTCCTGCGCCGGGTGCGCGACACCGCGACCAATGCAGCCGCGGATGGGGCCCTCGTTCTGGGCTGCCTCCAGGACCTGACATGCGCGGGCGGTACCATCAACGAAGCGCTTGCCACCAGCGCACTCACACTACTTGGCCTTGACCACCTAGGACTCGACCCCCTCGATCGTCGCTATCTGGCAATCGTGGAAGAGCGGCCGGTAGGCATCGAGGCCCTCTGTGCCGAACTGGCCGAGGATCGCAGCACAATCGAAGACACAATCGAGCCGTTCCTGCTACAGGTCGGCCTCATCAAGCGCGGCAGCAAGGGCCGCCTCGCCACCGAGGCCGGACGAAAACATCTTGCGGAGGGCCTATGAGGTCCCAAAAGATCGAAGTCGTACCTGCATCGCGACCTGACAGCAAGGATGAGATCCTCGTTGAAATCTACAACGGCTTGACCGAGCGGCAACGAGCCGCGTTTTCAAACGGAGATCTTGTCGAGTGTAACGCCTGCGACGCTAAATCTGGCACGCCAACGCTCTGTGCAAGTTGCCGCGCGAACCGCTACATCATCGGAATACTGACTCCGTCTCAACGTCGCAGACTCATCAAGGTCCTTCCCAAATGACCACTGAAGATCTTCACAACCGTGCGCTCCCCAAATGGCCCCAGATGATCGTTACGGGGCACCGCATCCCCGAAGATCTCGCACTGGAGGTAATCCGGCGCACCGATTCGTGGTTCGTGCAGGGGCACGGATGTAACGATCGTGCGGGTGACCGCAGTCTCGCCCGGCGCTTCCGCATGCCCCATTTTATCGATTATTCCACGCCCTTACCCTACGATGCAGGAGACTGGAACCGCGAAGTGCGTTGGAAAGAAGCCTGGGGAGCGATCGAGACCAGCTACGTTAAAAACTACTGGATCGGGTCAGCTTTCATTTATGGCCCCCACGGCTGGTGCCACCCCGACGGTCAGATCGCTTACATCGACAATGTCGGCAAATGGCCAACTGTCGAAGAGATCCAGGCAGACTGGCAACTACTAGCGACTGCTTTTCCGTTCCTAGACTTGACGGCTACGCTGATGAGTGGCGAGGACTGTGTAGACAACACACGTCCCGTCGTTGCAATGCACGTGAAGGCCAAGTGCATCTCATAGAGCCCGACGGCAGTGTCAATATGCCGCGACGCCACGAGGACACCTTCAGGGCAGTCTCCCAAAACCCCGCTCAGCGTGAGCGGTATCCGTTCAGTGAAGATGTCCTACTCGCGTGGGAGAAGAAGGCCGTTGAAATTGACGCCTGGATCAATGGCTAAAACCACGCGCGCCGCGCAAAAGGGCCGTGGCTCACTTCTTCTTGGACTTGGATCTTCCACTCTTCTTCGAGCGTGCGCTTTTCTTGGAGGCCTTACCCTTGCGGGTCTTCCCAGCAGTCGAGCCCTTCCCGGCAGTGCGAGCGGCGGCGGGTTCAGCAGCGCGCTTGCCCGCGAAGTAGGCCGTAGAGCGCTTCTGGCCCTTGACAGAGATGTCCCCGCTGGCAAGAAGCTTGCGAATTGGAAGTGCCAGCGCTGACGTCGAAGTGCCCAGTTGCTTGTTGATCTGCTCGATCCGCAGACCTGGGTTTTCCTGGACAAATTGGACAAAGCGCTTGGACAACTGCTCCAGCTCATCAGCCCCTCGTTTGGCTCCCCGTGAAAGGGCAGCACTGACTACGGGCGCCGCAGCGCGTTTCGTGCTGTCTCCGTTTCCCAGGGAGGAAAAGGTCTCCTGGAAGACGCGCGCTGTATGCTGCTCGGTTAGCTGTTGAAGGGCGGCGACGAAATCACTCGTCGCCTGGAAGATTTGCTCTTTTAGATTTTCCATGGACTGTTGTTTTACCGGTGTTCAAAATGAAGGGGTAGACGGCCACTAAGTTCACATCTTCTGCACGTTTTAAAAAGCTGTTTCTGCGCTCCTGTTTGTATGCTTACACCTCACATGAGGCGTTTTTCAGCTTGTCAATTTGCCAAGAGCCGGCGCGGCAGCCGAGTTACACCGCGCGCGGATCCAGGCACTGAGGCTCACCCCTGCGAGACGGGCAGCCTTTCGCCAAGCCGCGCGCTCCTTACGGAGCAGCCGAATATTCAGCGAGATTTCGCGTTTCGCAGCCATTTCAGCTCGACGTATACACAGCATCTGTACAAAGCGCAAGTGGGGTGATATCTTGGCTGCGATGAAACGCCTCAACATCCCGGACGCGCAAGGCTACCGGTGCCCCCTACATGGCTTGTTCTTCGCGCGCGTTCCACGGCCGATTCCAGACGAGGTGGAGTGCGAGGTGATCGCGGAGTGTCACCGACGAGCGCGTCCTACGTGCTTTGAGCTGTTCGAGATACAGGTTGACAACGCCTCAGACGACCTCGTGGAACCCGCCACGGAGGCTCTTGTAGAGTATCCTGCGCTCCCCGCACGCAGGACTATGGCCACGGAGGCTGCTCTCCGCGTCCGCAGGACGGCCCCCTTCAAAACGAAGGACGAAGCGTCGACCGACACCTGCAGCCCAAGTAAATCATGCCCACTCGTGATAGCCGTCCGCAAAATGATCAAGGCCCACGACAATTGTCGATATCTTTGGGGACCTACATCAGAGCTGCATGAAGCCCTTGAAGCACTGCGGATGCTGGTAGAACCTCCAGCGGTGGCAGGTCCACAGTGATCCCCACCTGTCGAAGGCCCACAGCACGTCTTACGGCTACGGATCCCCCAAGCCTGACTATTGCGGAACAGCCACTCCGGGTGTTCATCTGCGCGATCGTCGACGATCTCTTCGTGATCTGCGCCAAGAACAGCGGTGTCGCCTGGGGCGTGGTGATGGACCGCTACCAAGTTCAACATCCAAGCGCCTTACCAACGCCACGGCACCTCTACGCTGTCCCGATGACACGGGAAGCCCAGCCTGAGGATCCAACCACCACGCGCCAGCACATGGCACAAGCAACCAAGGGTAAACTGTGACATTCATCCTCCACCCAAAGCCTATCAACACAAAACTCCACGCCCAACTGACATGGCACGCGATCATTGCAGAGTACTACGCCAGCATTGACTGTGCCGATCGAGCCTCCCAACGATGGCACGCAATCGTGACGCTGTGCAAGGTCAATGGAGGCGTGCAGCGAGGAGCACCGTCATAAGAAGCAACGGGCAGCCAAAGCACAGTCTTGCGGAGCGTTTAGTAGCCGTAGAAAGTTCCAATAATGAACAGTCCCAAATGAAGGCCCTTACGCTTACACAGCCCTGGTGTGGTCTGGTGGCCGCCGGTACGAAGCTCGTTGAAAACCGCTCGCGCTACATCATCAAGCGCTCGGACTTTGGCAAGCCTTTCGCGCTACATGCAAGCCGTGAGATCAATGAGACAGTGTACGAGCGCATCTCCAAGATCGCCCCAGAGTTGCCAGGTAGTACACCTGCCGAGTGGGGTTGTCGCTGGCACGCACTCTCACGAATTACCAGTGCCGTGATTGCCATAGCGACAATCGACCGTTTGCTCGATCCACGGGCATGCGGAATCCTACCCGACACTGATGAAGCACGCGCGGCGCTGCCTCTTGACCAACGGCGCTGGTTCTTTGGCCCCATCGGCTACGTGCTGCGCGACGTTCAGGCCCTCGCGACACCGGTACCGTGCCGGGGCTGGCAAGGCTTCTGGACCTTGCCCCACAACGTAGAGCGTGCCGTGGTCGAACAGCTCGCGGCACCTCCACCCCCGCACTAACAGCCCTACCCGGAGATAGATCGTGAGCATGCAGATCGACCTCGATGCACTCGAGCGCAAGGCACGGGCGGCACGGCCTGGTCCCTGGCAGTGGTACGGAAACACCAAGATGCACTCGGTCTACCTGGCCACTGTGCATGGGGGTCGGGTGTTCGTACTGGATTTCGAGCGATGGGGTATGCGCGGAGCGCAGCCACGCTTTCAAATGGACCGGCGCATGGTGGAGCTTGGAGAGCTAGCCAAGCAAGAGCACCCGTTCGGTCCCAAATTCGAGGTACCCTACCGCAGGGACTTTCACGGCATCGGCCATCCCGATGCAGAGCACATCGCTGCAAACTCCCCCGAAATAACGCTGGGGTTAATCGCAAGAATTCGCGAGCTGGAAAAAGAATTGCAAGACGTTTCCAATAAAGAGCAATGCAGAAGCATGGCTCTGTGAGGACACCCCATGTCGCTACGGTGCTCAAGAGTGGAGCACGGATCCCATGAGCAACCACACGAACCGCCGCCGGAAAAAGCAAAAACGCAGCGAAACAGGACCACGCTTCGAGAGCAAGAACCCAGGAGCCGGCAGCAACTCCACACACGTAGCAAGAAGTCGCAAGAAATGGAAGCGCCGAGCAGCGCGCTCTGAGCGTAGAACGGGACAGACTTTGCCAAAATACCGTGGCACGCCACGGCACCGTCCAGAAGAATGACGAACATGGGCGTCACTGTCTGGTCCTGCTCGCGAAAAAATCAAGAGTCTGTAGTACTCTGCGACGCCTGCAAGGTCCACGCGTACACAACAACATGCACACTCGCATTACGAGGGACAAAACTTGGACAGCTGTGCGCCCGTAAACTTTGTGCGCGCTGTGCCGTTATGGTTGAGGGGGTTCCTCGATGCCCAGCACATGGGAAATTACATCCATGATGGTACTCCTTCAATTCATCTGGGTTGCCGCGCACCACGGCCTACGCAAGCAACGGCACGTTGAGCGCCAGCGTCCGCGATCGAAACACCGACCCTCACTCTGGTGCGGCCGTGAGCGACCTGACCGCCAAGGAGCAGCGCTCCGTCCGCACCACGCTGTTGTTCCTGCGCGTGCGCGCCGGGGGTACGTGGGAGCCGGTCGCGAGGGCGCTGCACATCGAGGAGGACACGATCGCGAAGGTCGAGCACGGCCGGCGTCCGGTCACCGAGCGACTCGCGATCCGCGTGGCCCGACTGATCGAGGTCGGGGTCGACGACCTGCTCGCCGGGCGACACATGTCCTCGCGCGTGTGCCCGCACTACGGCCACCCGCCCGACGACTTCACCAACGAGGAAAACGTCGTCACGGCGCGGGCGTCGGCCGGTAGCCTCGCGGCGCTCGACGGAGGCGAGCGGTGATCTCGCTCGGCGAGGACAACGGCGCGTGCCCGTGCCTGTGCTACCTCGACCCGACGTCGAGCACGTGCGGCGTGTGGGACAACAACGAGAGCGCCTGCGGTTGCGCCGTTGACAGGCTCCGAGGGCAGTTACCGAGCTGATTCGAGGTCGTGCCGTGCAGGTTGCACGGCGAGCCGAGGAGACGAGACGAACATGCAGGAGAATTCATGACTCATATTAGTTGTCCAAAGTGTCACGCCGGATCCGGCGACGACTGGAACCAGTGCGAGGGCGTCTGCCCCATGCCCGGCTCCCCGCACTACTACCCCGCGGCTCTATTTCTCCGGCCCCCGCTGCAGAGGAGCGTTACGTGGACATGTCGATCGGTCCGGCGAGGCGACTCCCTGATCTCGATCGACCTCGCCTGCGACGACGTGCTTGCAAGGGTCGACCTGCGTCGGGACGCAAACCACATCGCGGTGTCCTTTGAGGGAACCGACGCGCGGCGCGTGTGGGCTGTGTGCCTGCGCGCGGTCTCGGACGTGCTCGCCGTGACGACGGAATGCGCCGAGATCCCGGCGCAGATCCGATCGTGGCCGGTCGACCTCCGAGACCCCGTCGTTGGTCCGCTGACCTACACTGTCGGCGACGCGTGGTTGGAGCTCACTGGTTCCCATGCCTGGCTCATCCTCGCCGCGGCCTTCGGCGAAACCTATGCCAGGGTCGTCTCGCAGGCGATGCGGCCGAGCGTCGCCGCGGACACGAGCACACTAACTGAAAGGCTGATCAGTCATGGCTGAAACAACTGTCAACGGCAGTCTTCCCCTGATCAGGGTGAAGATGACTTCCCGCGGCGTGCCTGTGCGACGCCCTGCCGACGAGGAGCCTGATGATGGCTGGGAAGCTGCCCTGCAGTTCGCGTTACCGCTGTCAACGCTGCCGGGCAGGGACATCTTGGTGATGTCAACCTCAAAATAAACGGTGTTTCACAACTCAGCGACGTGCGAGGCAGCACATTTTCGGTCAGTGCCCCCGATGAATTTTTGAAGTTCGCCTCGCCGTTGACCTTGAGGGACCTCATTGTTGTCGTGGTCACGTACATCGGTCTCCACAAAAGAGGGTGCCCATTTTTCGGGTGTCTGGTCGGTACGGACGCGCTAACCGAAAGGCTTGAAACAACAAAGAGCTGTTGAAAAGGTCACGCGTCTTGATGACTAGGTAGGGCCCACTGCCGCTACATCAACCATAACCGACGGCATGCATTGACCTGGGTAGCTAGCTACTCATGTTCCAAGTCTGCAACACCCCGTATACTTGTAGAGCCAGATAGCAAGAGCGCCTTGATTTACAGATCGTATACTTACAGCACTACCAAACCCGGCACACGATCTGCTCTACTACCAGTCATGCGTTACACACCAGGTCCCCTGACCGAGAGCGCTTGGCAGGAGCTCTACGAAATCACGAGTCTGAAGGGTCGCATCTGGAAGCGCAGTGAAATCGCCAAGCGTGCCATCGAAATGTTGAGGGTCTTATCCCCCACCATGCCGTCTCCTTCTCGCCGTGTCTCTGTCCTGATGGTACTGGACGATCCAGCCTTCATGCGCCCCCGCCGCGGCATGGTGCCCGCGCGCGTGATCGAGGATGCCGCGATAGAAGCCATGCTCCGCATGCAAGGAGGCAAGCAGTGAGCGTTACTTTGCGACGTGCCTTCGCCATCGTAGCCGCGCTCTTGACAGCCTACTTTCTCTTGCACGTCCTACGGTTCGTGCTGCTTACAGGAGAAGCACGGGGCATCTGCGCCGGTATCGTTGGCTACATGGTGGGAGATCAAATCGCTGCGCCGCGTCGACGGAATAAACGATGAGGACTGAGCGCGGACCGTGCATCCGTTGTAGACAAAAGACGGCCATCCGTGACGGAGAAGCCCCAGACGGTCGTCCCAGGTATCGCTGCCTCAATGGAAGCTGCGAGGACACCTGGACCAGGGGTCACTTCGGGGAGCTTTGGGATACTGTGAAGCGAGCAACATTTCCGTGAACACCGACGTCAACAAGATCCATCACGCGCCGCCTGATAACGAGCCACCGGTAAGCAGCCAAGGAAAGAACTCGGCCGGTACAACCCCTGCGCTGCTCACAATCATCATAGCCGCCTTCATCGGCGCCGTCCTCGTTGGCATGAGGGTCGGAGATCTGTGGGGAGCCCTGGTGCTAGACATCGGACCCATACTTGTGGTGCTTTTTGTCTTTGCAGCCGCGGGCAAACTCGGAGCCGGGAAATGAAAATTGAAAAAGTGACGCTGGGATGGCAACCGGACTATAGCTTCGGCACCTGGCATCCCTGCGGGCGCCGACTCCTTGGCCCCGTCCGCTTCGAGCAGCGCCTTGACGGCTCGCCCACGGGCCTGTTTTTCATGGTGAGTCGACCGCGCTACTGGACGATACGCGCCCTCGCAGCCACGTGCAGGATATCAGTCGTCGGGTGCGTGGCGCGGCACCTGCTGCAAAAAATGCGAGTCCTTTACCAATGGACATGGCTGCACAACGGCCCGCGAGGAGAAAGCTAATGGCAAAAGCAAGGGTACAAAAGAGTGCAAAGACGACCTTCGGCAAAAGCAATGAGAACGATCCGCTCGTTCGAATTGAAATTCGTGCCGCAGCACTGGTCGCCGGAGCACGGAGTCGTAAAATGGAGCGCTATGGCATGACCGTGCATGGCATCGACTGCGAAGGGATTCGCGACGAGGAGCCCGTGTACCCGGCCCGTGACCGCGCTGACATCGATGCTGGCTGGCTATGCAGCGAAATTCGTGAGCATTCGGATAGTCAGGTCGCGATCGACGCGCAGTTGCCGACCGACACCTCCATCGAAGACGCGGCTCCCCTCAAGGAGGACCAGGCATCATCCATCGACAGCGCCCCGCCCCTCGATGAGGCTGCGGCGCCCATCGCCAGTGACACGCCCCTCGACGAGGAGGCGGCACCCCTCGACAGCGCTCCGTCCCTCGATGAGGCGGCGGCACCCCTCGACAGCGCCCCATCCCTCGATGAGGCGGCGGCACCCCTCAACAGCGCCACGC